>ENA-OUVC01000050-OUVC01000050.1-marine-metagenome-genome-assembly--contig:-NODE-50-length-88638-cov-3.545127_pt1 | contig 88638 bp, 76 predicted proteins | sample MGYA00248622_ERZ508571 | MGnify/ENA primary metagenome ERZ508571 (study PRJEB26236, sample SAMN06267175) | marine metagenome | isolation source: Columbia River Estuary | place: USA:Columbia River Estuary... | reverse complement strand
AATATCAATATTAGTAAGGAATTTTATTTTCTTTAAGTTTACTAAAGGATGATCTACAAAATATTGCGAACCTAATAGCCCAGCTTCTTCTCCACTAAAAGCAATAAACACCATTGTATATTTATTAGTTTCAATTTGTTTATAGTAATTAGCTAGTGCAAGCATCAACGATGTGCCAGATGCGTTATCACTAGCTCCAGGGAAGTAAACTTCATTCCCCATTTTACCTAAGTGATCATAATGAGCCGAAAAAACTAAGGTAGAATCGCAATTATTGCTACAATATTTTTCTGTTTTACCATATACTTTAATTTTTGATCTATGTTTACTTTAATTGAGACGCTGCTATCATTTAGAAGTGCTGATTGTAAATGAATGATACTCGCTTTGTAGTTATCATTTGATACGTCCCAAATTAGTTTTTTTGTACTTGGAATAATAAAGAGCCCTTCAGGTAAAATTGATAAAATGTCATCGTTCTTTATGCCTAATTTTTTAACAGCAACATCCAAACTATCTAAAATGTATGCATATTTTTTTTCGTGCAAACTATTAAATGCCAATTTAATACCATCTCGGTTTTGAATTTTATCTAGAGCAATACGCTTCAATATTCTTTTATCAAAATGCGCTTTATTGCTTGCTGCATCTACTAAAAAATCTATGCCTGCACGTAGTCTGATAGTATCGTTTAGTACCACAAGCATATTTCCAGGAAAGGTATTTACATTAAAATGATAGTTTTGTTGTACTATGTTTTTATCTTCAATTCCTATGGATTGAAAATATGCTTTAAGATAGTCGGCAGCCTTTAAACATCCCTTATCTACATAACCTCTTCCAGAAAAATAAGGGCTACAAAGTGTATCTATAGTAATCTTTAATTCTTTTTGTATTTGAGCATTCAAACAAGAAGAACTAAGTAGGAAAATAAATATAATGAACTTGCGCATCTTAATTCTTAGATATTAAACTAGTGAATGGATATTTTAAATTAGAAAATTGCATGAGATCTACTTTTATACTACCTACAGATATGGGACTATTTATTCTTACAGGTACATGATTTGCATCATCACTTACCCATACGGTCATCGCATCTCCTTCATTGAAAATTGTGCCGGCAATAAGTGTTGGAGAGAACTTGATACTGTTGAAAGTACCATATCTAGTTTTTATTCTTTCTTTGCCAAGATAGGTGAGATAAATTGGATACACTTTATCATCTAAAAACATATTGAAAAATACTTTATCACCCTTTTTCTTACCTCTGAAATCTATATTTCTAGCGTAATAAATAGAGGATAGTACGTCTTGAGCGCATTTGGGTATTTTAAATGTGCCGTTGGTACTCGTAGCCTTATTCTCAGTTTGATTAAATACTACATGATTATAAATTTTATATCCACCTTCATTTACATTTCTAATAAACTTCAATGGAACTAATTCATTTATATCTAAATAGGTTTCATAACGATCACGAACTTTAAATATCCAATCATACGATGGATATGTTTTACCATCGCCAATAATGTGAAAGATATCTTTATTATTGTAGCTTTCCATTGATGTCGAAAAAGTAACTTCACCTGCATGTACCCAAATGAAACTTACATTGTAATAAACGTGATAAAGCACTCTTTCATTTTCTTTAAAACAAATATTAGGAAAACTACAGTTTTCCTGAGCTTGAAGTATTCCATTAAATAATACTACTAGAAATGAGCTAATTAGAAGACGCATAAATTTTTCTATTAGGTTTATTTAGTAAGAAGAGTAGTGTACCCATACAAGCTGGTATAACAATATTTATTAACCATAAGCCTGTAATTGCTATTATAATTTTCCAGCTTTCTAATGCCATGAATGAAAATAAAAATAAGCCCCATTTATTGCGTATGCCTAATTCTGCATATGCAATACTAGGAATAATAGTCATACCCCAAAAATATACTATGCACATCATATAAAGGTGCATTGGGTTATTGTAGACCATAGCTGAACGAAGCAGAAGAAATAATTGGAAAGAATAAGTGAGGCACTTTAAAATTGACAGTACTATTGTGGAAATATATAATTTTATTGGAATCGCGTGCATTACATTTATATAGCGTCTAATTTTTCTTAAAACTTTGATTTTCGAAAATCTAATGCTAAACCATTCTATTTTAAAATATAGAAAACTTAATACAATTAATATTATTGAATTTAGTTGTAATAGTATTTTAAATGCAACATCTAAATGATTGTAATAGAGTACCCATAAAGCAAGTTCACTGCAAATAATTACGGCTAAGGTTTGAGCACTTGCGCTCATGATACTCAGACTTATACTTCCGTAGGATAACTTTTTTGTTAAGGATAAAATACGAGCCGGATAATCTCCAATTCTATTGGGTGTTATAAACGATGCGGCTTGTCCAAGCATAATACTCTTTGCAGACTGTTTCCAGGAAATAAGATGTTGAGTGTCAATTACTAATTTCCATTTTATTATTTCTAAGCCAGTAGATATAAATAGTAGCAAGATCACTATGTATAATTCAGCATCGTTTTTTTCTATAAATTCACCAAATGATTCACTTGTTAAGGTGTTATTAGATGCAATAACGTAGACAATGTGGCTTATTAGGGCTATGCCAATAAATAAACCAATAATTGTTTTGACTACTTGTTTGCTAAATATCATGATTTTGTAATAGCGAAATAAAAACAATTTACATTAAAAAGTATAGCTAAAAAAATCTTACTTTGTAGTACCATTAATTTTAACATAATCATTGAAAACAAACGATAAAATAATTTTAGGTATTGACCCTGGTACATTAGTCATGGGTTATGGTATAATTAAAATAAGTAAGCAAAAAATTAGCTTATTAGAAATGGGCGTTCTTCAATTATCTAAGTATGATGATCATGCCTATCGATTGCAATTAATTTTTCAGAAAATGGAACAATTAATTAAGCATCATACACCAACTGATGTAGCTATTGAAGCGCCTTTCTTTGGGAAAAACGTGCAAAGTATGCTCAAATTAGGTAGGGCTCAAGGTGTTGCAATTGCAGCTGCTATGATACATAATCTAGAAGCTGTAGAATACGCACCTAGAAAAATAAAACAAGTCATTACCGGTAAAGGAAATGCAAGTAAAGAACAAGTGTGGACTATGTTGCAACGTACCTTACATATGAAAGATGATATCCGTTTCATGGATGCTTCAGACGCCGTTGGTGTTGCCTTATGTCATTATTACCAAGATAAAGCTAGTCAGCTATTAAATCAACAGGCTTCAACAACCAAACCTATCAAGTTAAAAAAGCCGTCTACTAAAAAGTCCGATTGGTCTACTTTCGTAAACCAAAATCCGGATAGAATTAAGTAATGACCAATAAATCCATAAGATTGTTAATGTTAGTAGCCTTTTTAGGGGCTATTGGTATTATTATAACTCAGACTTATTGGGTTAGAAAAGCATATCAATTACAAGAAAAAGAATTTGAACTAAAGACTAATCTTGCATTGCGCAATGTAGCTAGTAATATTGCTGAGTTAAAGCATATACAGTTACCTATTTATAGCCCTGTAGAGCAAATTTCGCCTGATTTTTATATCGTTCAAATTAACGTTCAAGTTGAAAAAGAAGTGCTAGCTCATTTTCTGCAAGCCTCATTTACTAGACAGAATATTACAACTAACTTTTGGTATGGCTTATATGATTGTATGAGTGATACTGTACAATATGCGGCTTACATAAATATGCAAGGTAATGTCATTGATGATATTCCATCTGCATCATTTAAGAAATTAAAAAAATTAAATTATCATTTTGCTGTTTATTTTCCCAACAGAAAGCACTTTCTCTCTCAGCAATTAAGTGTTTGGATTGTATCTACTATAGTTTTGATTTTTATACTCATTTTACTTACCTATCTACTATTTATAATTTTAAAACAAAAAAGACTGTCTGAGATACAAAAAGACTTTGTAAATAATATGACTCATGAATTTAAAACTCCCTTAGCTAGTATTCAATTATCTGCGGATGTTTTAAAGAATCCTACCATATTGCATAACGAACAACGATTACTCAATTATGCTACCATTATCTCTACGGAAGCTAAGCGGCTTTCGCATCAAGTAGAACGGGTTTTGCAAATGGCTCAAGGAAATAAAGGAGAAATACAATTAAGTAAAAGTCTTTTTGTTTGGCAAACCTTAATTAAGGAGACCTTGTCTTCTTTCGATCAGGCTATAGCACTAAAAAGAGCAACTATTAACTTAGACTTGCCTACAGCACCTATTTCTTACTTTGGTGATCAGTTACATTTGAGAAACTGTATCAGTAATTTAATCGATAATGCACTAAAATATACTGAAACAGACCCTGTTATTACTATATCGATTGGCATAGCACAACAGCTAAGGATTGCTGTTGAAGATAATGGTATAGGAATAAACAAAAATGATCAAAAGTTATTATTTAAAAAATTCTATCGGGTAAATACTGGTAATATTCATAATGTAAAAGGTTTTGGATTGGGTTTAAGTTATGTTCGGCTAATCATTAATGCGCATAATGGACGTATTGAATGTGAAAGTGATTTAGGAAAAGGCACAAAATTTGTAATATACTTACCTATAACTAATTAATGATATGAATACAAAAGCAAACATATTATATGTTGAGGATGATTCTTCGCTAAGCTTTGTAATTAAAGACAATTTAGAAGAAAACGGTTATACTGTAGTTCATTGCACAGATGGTGAGTCTGCTTGGCAGCAATTTATGAAACATACCTTTGATTTATGTTTATTAGATGTAATGCTTCCTAAAAAAGATGGATTTGCATTAGCTACACAAATAAGAAAAAAGAATGCATTGATTCCTATAATTATGCTAACGGCAAAAAATATGGATGAAGATAAAATTCATGGTTTCAAGACTGGGGTAGATGACTACATAACAAAACCTTTTAATATGCAGGAATTGTTATTGAGAATGGAAGTTTTTTTAAAACGCACAAAAATCGATGCCAATGTATTTCCTTCAGAAGTTACAATAGGAAGTATTATATTCCATTACGAAGAGCTAGAACTTCAAACCTTAGAGGGAATTATTCAGCTCACGCAGAAGGAAGCTGACTTGTTAAAGTATTTTTGTCTGCATGTAAATCAAACCCTTAAGCGAGAAGAAATTCTACTTAGTGTTTGGGGAAAAGATGATTATTTTCTTGGCAGAAGTATGGATGTATTCATTACTAAATTAAGAAAACATCTTAAAGCAGATCCAAGCATTGAAATACAAACAATTCATGGAAAAGGTTTTAAATTCCTTGTAAAAGCCACTTAAATAAAAAAATTATACCTATTTTTAATTCTAATTTTAATGTTATGTTCAAGAAAATTCTATTTATTTGTTTTCCAGTTTGTTTATTAATGCTTAGTTCTTGTGCAGAACCTTTTTGTGATTGCATTACAGATACTGACTATTCAAATTCTACTATTTCCAAGCCAAGATCAGCCATTCAATTAATTTATAAAGAATTAAAAAATAATTTAACTAACGCAACTATTAAATTATCAGATGATGGGAAAAGTGTTCGTATTCTGATACCGGAAGTACTTTTTTTCAAAACAAATGTTGCCTCTGCGCCAGTAGTAGATACTATAATTAATGTTTTGTCCGTATCGCTTAAAAAATACGATCAGATACAGGTAATTTCTAGTGGTCATACGGATACTAAAGGAAATGATGCTCATAATGAGCAATTATCTAAAGCAAGAGCTGAAACAGGTAAAATGCTTTTAGTAAATAAAGGTATAGCTGAAAGTAGAATTGAAACAAAATGGTATGGTGATACCGATCCTATTGCTACTAATGAAACAGAGGCTGGTAGAGCACAAAATAGAAGAACGGAATATATTTTATATCAAAAATAAAATTTACATCTATTAATTAAAAAGCGAACCTAGGTTCGCTTTTTTTATTTCTTCCACTTACTTTGATTGATATGCTGGATTTGTATAATCACATCATACTTGCTTTTGATATAATTAGCCATTTTCTCGGTAGCATATACCGATCTGTGTTGTCCGCCGGTGCAACCAAAATTAATACTCAGATGTTCAAAACCTCTATGCATATAATCTTCTATGCTAATGGACACTAAAGAAAAGGCATCATCTAAAAAGGCAAGCATATTCGTTTCTTCTTCCAAGAATTGCTTTACACCTATATCTAAGCCACTTTGTGTTTTATATATTTCTTGTCTACCTGGATTTAAAATACCTCTACAATCAAAAACAAAACCGCCACCATTGCCATGTTCATCTTTAGGAATGCCATTTTCTTTATACGAAAAGCTATTTAATTCAATGGTTAATTTTTGTTTATGCTGTGTGGTGATGGTTTGAAATCTTTTTTGAATAGCTTCACTGCAAAGGGTTTCTAGTAAAGAGCGTAATTCTGGGTAGGCTGGTAAAGATGGATTATCGGAAAGGAAACTTTCTAGGTTTTTCAATGCAGGCGCTATGCTTGAAATAAAATGCGGTTTCTTTTCTATCAGACCTCTAAATCCATAAGCACCTAATACTTGCAATAAACGCAATAATACAAATTGTAAATATCCTCTTCTAAAATGCATTTCATCCATTTTAGAAATAGGAAGTGCATTCATGCTTTGGATATAGCCATTTAATAATTCTTCTTTCCACTTATTGGGTAATTGTGCTTTTGCTTGCCATAATAAAGATGCTATATCATATTGTGCCGGTCCTTGCATACTACCTTGGTAGTCAATCAAATACAATTTGCCTTCGTGAACCATGATATTTCTACTCTGAAAATCTCTATACATAAGCATTTGCGGCTGCACTCTACCTAAATCTTTAGATAGTTCTTCCATTTCGCTAATTAAAAGCTGTTTGTTATAAAACACTTTTTGCATATCAGCGAAATAGTATTTAAAGTACATAAGGTCTTGAAAAATTGCTTTCTCATCAAACTGCTGTGTAGAAAAACATTGTTTGTAATCTACTTCTCTACCAGCTAGCCATTGTACTTTAGCTAGAATTTCTAAACTATTATGAAATTGTTTTTTTACCTCTTCTGTTAACCCTTCTTTCATCAACAAATCAAACAAGGAGGTATTTCCTAAGTCTTGTTGTAAATACGTTTTTCGATCCTTACCTTTTCTGTATAGAACAGGGATTGAAATATTATGTTTCTTAAATAACTCAGTAAAATAAAAATAAGTATTGTTTTCTGCTGTATTCGGATTATAGGTGCCAATAGCAGAGTGCTTATCATTACTCAGTCTAAAGTATCTTCTATCAGAGCCGGAAACGGGCAATGATTCGATAGTGTTTGCTTCACTTTCAAATTCTTGTTCAAATAATTTTTTCAGTTGGTCTACAATGGTGCTTGTGCTTACGGTCTTAGTCATGTTATATTTACGGTACTATATTAAAATAATTACTTGTTTTGTTTTGATAAATTTCAGTCCAGTTATCTATGTTTAAATTGATTACGAAAACATTAGCTGTTTCAAGTTCTTTGAAAATAGGTGTTTGTATTAAGCTATTTACAAATTCGCTTATGCCAGGGTTATGCCCTATCAGACAAAGCGTTGCTATTGAACTATCCGTTATGGCAATAGCATCATATAGGTATGATGCGCTACATAAATAAAGCTGATCATCGGCTTCCATAGCTATTTTTTGTCCTAATTGAGAAACTAAAATTTCTGCCGATTGTTTAGTTCGTTTTGCTGCACTATAAAGAACTTTATCAATTTTTATTGCTTGTATCGATATTTTTTTAGCTATCGATTCTATTTGTTTTATTCCAAATGCGCTCAATTCTCTTTCGAAGTCCTTATGGTGACTCTCAGCTTGAGCATGACGTATTACAACTAATTGCTTAATCATGCTTTTTGTAATATTGAAGACGTGTACTTGTGCCGTCAAATACCGCATAGCTATCAAAACGAATCCAATCGCCTAAATTGATATAAAGGCTTCGGTCACTAATTGGATATTCTAATGCTAAATGTCGATGTCCAAAGATAAAATAATCAAAATGATTTTTTTCTATTGTGGACTTACAAAACTGTACTAACCATTCTTTTTCTGCCCCTTGAAATTCTTCTTCCCTGCCATCACCATGTTTGGGCCCTAATTGACTAAACCAATTAGCAATAGCAATACCTGTGTCAGGGTGAATTCTTCTATACAGCCATTGCAATATCTTGTTGGTCATTATCTTTTTAAGGAATTTATATCCCTTATCACCAGGTCCTAAGCCGTCGCCATGACCTATATAAAATTCTTTTTGATTGTAGCTGCGTACTATGGGTTGATGATGAACAGGAATACCTAATTCAGATTGAAAATAATCTCGCATCCATAAATCATGATTTCCTGTAAAAATTTCAATTTGAATACCTTGATCTTTCAATTGTGCTAATTTTCCTAGAAAACGAATATAACCTTTAGGTACTACCTGTTTATATTCAAACCAAGCATCAAATAAATCACCTACTAAAAATATCGTATGTGCTTTAGGTGCAATTTCATCTAACCAAGCACATAATTTTTTTTCTCTTAATATACTGGAACTTCTATTGGGTATTCCCAAGTGAAAATCAGAGGCAAAATAGATATGTTTACCCTCAGGTAATTGCATGGTTTATATAGCGGTTTATTTGTGTGCAAGTTACTTCAAAAAAATCACTAAAAATTGTTATTATTTTTTGAATAGTATAAAAAATGATTACTTTAGAGCACACAAATGTTTGTGCATATTTAAAAACATTATTCATCAATTAAAAAAACAAGCTATGCTAAAAATGACGCTTATCGGCCACATTGGCCAAGATGCCACCAACACAGATGTAAATGGCAAAACAGTAACTAATTTTTCTGTTGCTCATACAGAAAAATACAAAGACAAAAACGGTGTGGAACAAAAAAATACTACCTGGGTAAACTGTAGTATGTGGGAGCGTGAAAAATTAGCCCCTTATTTAAAAAAAGGTACGCAAGTATTTATTGAAGGTACTCCAGATGCACGTGCATATCAAAGCAAAGATCAAGAATTGAAATCGAGTTTAGATTGTAGAGTACAAACCATTCAATTATTGGGAGGTCCGCGAAAAGAAGGAGAATCAAGTGCTGCAGATGCACATGACGATTTACCGTTCTAAAATCGCTCTTCTATACCCAATCCAAAAAGGGCGTAATCGTATTTAACAGGATCAGAACTACAAAACTGACGAAGCTTTGCTGTAAGTAATGTTGCAGCTTGCCAGTCAGTTTTTTTTGTTTCTAATAAACCAAAACGATTAGCTACACTTGCCACATGCACATCCAAAGGGCATATTAGTTGTTTCATTTTTAAGGTCTTCCAAATTCCAAAATCCACACCTGCTGCATCTTTTCTTACCATCCATCGTAAATACATATTAATACGTTTACAGGCACTTTTTTTGGCAGGACTAGCAAGGTGTTTTTTTGTTCTATGGGGATGATCTATAGAGAAGAACGCATTATGAAAATGAATTAGAGCATTACATACATCGGCTTCTTGTTCAATATTTGGACTTATAAACATGCTTTCTAAACTATCATATTGGACATAATGCAGATGAAGTCGTTCAATAAAATAAAGCAAGTCGGTAGCATTAAAAGTTCTATGCGCAAACTGCAACATCTTTTTTAAATCGTGTTCTGTATGATGCAATATAAAGGCATGTGGATCATTGTCCATCCAAGTTAATAGCTTATTGCAACTATTGATAATACTCTTTCTATTACCCCAAGCTAAAACAGCGGCAAATAAGCCTGCAATTTCTATATCTTGTTTTTTGCTAAATTGATGTGGAATTGTGATTGGATCTGCTGCAATAAAATCAACCTGGTTATATAATTTAACCCGGTTGTCTAATAGTGCTTTTAATTGCTCATCCGAAATTTGCATTAAAATATGCCCAAAAATTTATTTCTTAATACGCGAACTTTTAGCATTCTTACATCTACATTTGGTCTGTCTGCAGCGTTTCTAGCAAGTTGGGCAATGGTATCTACCACTTCCATACCTTTTGTAACTTCTCCAAAAACTGTATAGTTGCCATCTAAAAAAGGCGTACCTCCTAGCGTAGTATAAACTTTTTTTTGCTCAGCACTAAAAACACGATTCGTTTTTGTGCTAATGGTATTCAGTTGTTCTTCAGTGACAACTTTACCTACAACAATATAAAATTGACAAGCGCTTGATTTTTTTTCAGGATTATTATCTCTCGCCATTCCCAATGCACCTCTTTTGTGATAGTTAACAGCATTAATTTCTGCAGGTACTAAATAGCTCAAATCACCATCACCTAATTGTTTTTCAGGGCCAGCATGTTTAGAATCCGGATCGCCACCTTGTATTACAAATGAAGGTATTACTCTATGAAATAAGGTGCTATCAAAATAATGTTCTTTGCATAGTTTTACCAAATTGGCTGTGTGCAAAGGCGTATTATCATAAAGCTTTAAAATGATCACGCCATAATTAGTTTCAATTTTTATAGATTTCTCTTTTGCAAAAGATTGGCCTATAGATAAACAGGTAATTAATAAAGCAAGGATATAACGCATATATGATTTTTTAGAAAACAATATTACATATTTTATGTTTAAAAAGGATATAGAATAGCTGCTAATTCTAGGTCTTAATTATGGGTATTATTGTATCTTTGCTCCTCTTATGAATTTGCAAACCCTTCAAGGGATTTATCAAAATGACATCCATGTAAAACAAATGGTGGCAGGCCTCTCTGTGCCTACTGAACCTTTTCGTTTAAGTATAGAAAATAGTAAAGGCAGTTCGTTTAGTTTTATTTTTACTGCCGTTTGGCAAGCATACGATGGTAATCATGTAGTTATCGCCAATGATCGGGAAGAAGCAGCTTATTTGCATAATGATATTGAACATCTATCTCACGCATTAGATATTTGTTATTTCCCAGATTCCTATAAAAGAGCTGGCAATTTTCATGAGTTGAATAGCAGTCATGTAATGCTCAGAACTGAAGCACTCACCAAATTTAGCCATCCACAAACGCGTAAAAAAGTACTGGTTACTTACCCCGAGGCCTTGTTTGAGAAAGTGGTAGATCCTTCTACTTTGTCTAAAAATATGATACCCATAAAAGTGGGCCAATCATTAGATTTATTACAGCTTTTTGAGCGCTTAGTAGGCTTAGGTTTTAAAAGAGAAGATTTTGTTTTTGAGCCAGGGCAATTTGCTATGCGTGGCGGTATATTAGATTTATATTCTTTTGGTAATGAACATCCTTATCGAATAGAGCTGTTTGGTGATGAGGTAGATAGCATTCGAATATTTAATCCGGAAACTCAATTATCAGAAAGAAAATTATTACAAGTTTCTATTTTACCTAATATTGAAACCAATTTTGAGTCTCAACAAAAAATTTCCTTACTAGATTATTTGCCTGCCAATACTTGTTTTTGGATAAAGGACATGGCGTATACGCATCAAAAGTTAGATGCAATGGAGCGTGCATTGCCTGAGCAGTTAGCCCTGCAACCGGTATCGATAGATAAAGAAGATAGCTGGTTGCGTAGCATCGATATTCAAGATTTTGAAACAGCACATAATTGGTTGGAAGGTTTACAACAGCGTTCTATTATCGAATGGTATCATAAAGATATGGCTCGTTTACTTGGGTCAGCGCCAGTACCCTGTATTAGTTTTGCTACAGAAGAACAACCTGTTTTTAATAGAAACTTTAGTTTATTAATTCAAAACATACAATCTTACATTGCTAAAAATTATCAGGTATTTATTTTTGCTGAGAATAGTAAGCAATTAGAACGTTTGAGAAGTATATTCGAAGACTTAAAAGTTAGTATTGTCTTTCATCCTATTCCTATAGCGGTAAGCAAGGGTTTTATAGACCATCAGAAAAAAGTATTGGTATACACCGATCATCAGATTTTTCAACGGTATCATAAATTTAAAGTAAAGCAAGCGTATAGTAAGGGCAAAGCCATTACGATGCGTGCTCTACGTGAATTACAACCTGGCGATTATGTTTCGCATATCGATCATGGCGTAGGCGTGTACAGTGGGCTTCAGAAAATAGAAGTTAATGGCAATATGCAAGAAGCCATTAGAATAATTTATAGAGATAATGATGTGCTTTATGTAAATATTAATGCACTTCATAAAATAACTAAGTATACCGGTAAAGAAGGCACTAAGCCTAAGGTAAATAAACTAGGCAGCGATGCTTGGGATAAACTAAAAAATAAGACCCAGAAACAGGTTAAGGAAATTGCTACTGATTTAATAAAGCTTTATGCTAAGCGTAAAGCAACACAAGGTTTTTCGCATACCCCAGATAGTTATTTGCAAACAGAATTAGAGGCTTCATTTTTTTATGAAGATACTCCAGATCAAAGTAAAGCTACCATAGATGTGAAGCGAGATATGGAATCGCCTTCTCCTATGGATCGATTAGTTTGTGGAGATGTAGGATTTGGAAAAACAGAAATTGCTATTAGGGCTGCTTTTAAAACGGTTGCGGATAGTAAACAAGCAGTTGTACTAGTGCCCACTACTATTTTAGCTTATCAACATTACCAAACCTTTAAAGAACGATTAAAAGAGTTTCCTTGTACGGTTGATTACTTAAATCGCTTTAAGTCTGCAAAAGAAAAGAAAGAGACTATTAAAAAAGTTGCAGAGGGTAAAATTGATATCCTTATTGGTACGCATGCGGTAGTAGGCAAAGATGTAAAATTTAAAGACTTAGGTCTACTTATTATAGATGAAGAGCAGAAATTTGGTGTAGCTGTAAAAGAAAAATTACGAGAGTTAAAAGCCAATGTGGATACGCTAACCTTAACAGCCACACCTATTCCGCGTACGCTACAATTTTCATTGATGAGTGCGCGCGATTTGAGTATTATTAATACGCCTCCTCCTAATAGGCAACCCGTACATACAGAAATTGGAGTATTTGATGAGCAGTTAATACGAGAGGCAATTTACTTTGAAGTAGAGCGAGGTGGTCAAGTATATTTTATTCATAATAGAGTACAATCCTTACCTGAAATGGTAAGTTTAATAAAAAATTGTTGTCCTGATGTTGAAGTAGGCATGGCACATGGCCAAATGGAAGGTCATCAATTAGAACAAGCCCTATTTGATTTTATTGATAAAAAATTTGATGTGCTTTGCTGCACCAATATTGTAGAAAGCGGTGTAGATATTGAAAATGCGAATACGATTATTATTACTAATGCCCATCAATTTGGATTAAGTGATTTACATCAATTACGCGGAAGGGTAGGAAGGAATAATAAAAAGGCATTCTGTTATTTATTGGCACCACCTATAAGTACCTTACCGAATGATAGTAGAAGAAGATTACAAACACTTGAGCAATTTAATGAATTGGGAAGTGGTTTTCAGATTGCTATGCGCGACTTAGATATTAGAGGAGCTGGTAATTTATTAGGAGGAGAACAGAGTGGCTTTATAAATGATATAGGATTTGAAATGTATCAAAAGATTTTAGATCAAGCTATTAGAGAATTGAGAAGTAAAGATTTTAAAGATGTATTTAAAGAAGAATTAGCACGTAAACAAGATTTTGTAAATGATTGTAGTGTTGATACTGATTTAGAGCTTTTAATTCCGGATGATTATGTGAGTCATATTGGAGAGCGCTTATCTCTATATACTCAACTTGACGAGATTGAAGATGAGCAAAAATTAGCTGTGTTTTTACAACAATTACAAGATAGATTTGGACCTATACCTGAGCAAGTTCAGGAATTGGCTAAAGCACTACGAGCTAGAAAAATTGCTAAGCAATTAGGTTTTGAGAAATTAATTTTGAAGAACGAGACGCTACGATTGTATTTTTTAAATAATCCTGATTCTGCTTACTTTGAAAGTGCACAATTTCAATTTATCATGCAATATGTGCAAGTGCAATTGGCCAATGCTAAATTAAAGCAAGTAGGCACTAACTTTATTTTGATCATTAATCAAGTAAAAACCATGAATGATGTGTTATGGTATCTACAAGGAATGGAAATGAAAGAAATTACTAGTTAATAAAAAAGCTTAGTCGAGAGACTAAGCTTTTTTATTGTTATCTACTATAAGTTTTCGATACTTCTGTTGATGAATTGTGTAAGCTGTTCGCCTTGCAATAATTGTTTAGAAAGTAAAGCTAAATCTATTAATTGCTGTGTACTAGCTTTTTGTTTTCCTTCGTCCATAGAAAGCAATGAAGTAGCTTTAGGGTGATTGCTATTGATTATTAAATTATAGCTAGTAGGCATATCTCCAAACATGCTCATACCTTGCATAGCACTCATATCTTTCATGCGACGCATAAATTCATCTTCCGTGATTGCTACAAAACTATCTTCAGGTGCTAAAGCTTGTGCTTTTACAGTTAGTTTTATTTTTGGCTGTTCTATACTTTCAAAAAGTGCTGTAATTTTTTTAGTGTCTTCTTCATTTAAAACACTTTCTCTTGTTGTTCCTTTGTCTATTAATTGCTCTATAGAGTCTGCATCAATTCTTTTTACTTTTACTTTTTCAAAGTGTTGTTCTACATAATTAACAAAGTGATTGTCTAAAATGCCTTCTAATTTTAACACATCGTAACCTTTGTTAGTTGCTGCTTGCAAATAACTATGTTGTGTTTCAACATTATTAGTGTATAAGATTACTGCATTATCATCTTTATCTGTTTGTGCTATTTTTACTTTTTCTACATATTCTTTAAGTTCAGTAAAGATTCCTTGTGTGTTTTCTAACAAGCAAAACTCTTGTGCGCGTTCAGCAAATTTCTCATCACTAAGCATACCGTATTTTACAAAAACATCCATGCTACTCCATTTTTTTTCAAAATCTGCACGATCATTTTTGAAAAGTTCTTTTAATTTATCAGATACTTTCTTGCTAATATGTTGTGTTATCTTTTTAACATTGGTATCGCTTTGTAAGCTGCTTCTAGAAACATTTAATGGAATATCCGGAGAATCGATTACACCGTGTAAGAGCATTAAGAACTCAGGTAAAATATCTTTTACATTATCTGTTACAAATACTTGATTACAGTACAGTTGTACTTTGTGTTTCTCAGCGTCTATGCTATTAGTAATTTTAGGAAAGTATAAAACACCGGTTAAATTGAACGGATAATCTACATTCAAGTGTATCCAAAATAATGGCGCTGGAGCCATTGGATACAGTTCTGAATAAAACGAAGTATAATCTTCATCAATCAACTCACTTGGCTTTTTAGTCCAAATAGGATGTGTATTGTTGATGGCTTTTTCTTCGAATTCAATATTGATAGGTAAGAATTTGCAATACTTAGATAGTAATTGTTGAATTCTGTAGGTTTCTAAAAATTCAGCACTTTCTTCATTGATGTGTAGAATGATATCTGTTCCTCTTTCTGTTCTGCTACCTTCTGCTAATGTAAAAGAAGTAGATCCATCGCAAGTCCAATGCGCTGCTGGTGCATCTTTATAAGATTTAGTTTGAATTTCTACTTGAGAAGCAACCATAAAACCAGAATAAAAGCCTAAACCAAAATGGCCAATTATATTAGCATCTGCTTTGTCTTTATATTTTTCCACGAATGCTTCAGCACCAGAAAAAGCTAATTGATTAATATATTGTTCAATTTCTTCTGCGCTCATACCTATACCATTGTCTCTAATAGTAAGGGTTTTGTTTTCTTTATCTATATGCACACTTACTTTTAGAGGAGCATCACCCATGTTAGCCTCGCCTATAGAGGATAGCGTTTTTAATTTTTGACAAGCATCTACTGCATTGGATACTAATTCTCTTAAAAAGATTTCATGATCGCTGTACAAGAATTTTTTAATAATCGGAAATATATTCTCCGTATGTACGCTGATTTTACCTGTTTTATTTTGCATAGAGTTTTGATTTTATAGATTATATAGCAAATTTATTGCCTTAGTTTTTTTCAAGAAATATTGACATATTTTTCTGCCATTATTAAAGGAGTTCTTAATTTATTGACAGAAAAAATGCCTCTTAGAAGAGGCATTTAATTATAGTTTGATAATATCATCTGTTCGTTTATCTATAAATATATATTGTGTAAGCGGTGCATTGATATCTGCTTGTATGGATACATTAACCTTGTATTTCCAAAACCATTTCCATTTTATAGAAGAAAAAATGCCTCCTTTTGTAAGATAAGATTTCACAATAGGATTTACTTGTAAACTAAGATTTTTATGACCTTGATTAAGTAGGTATTGGAAATCCTTTTCTATTTCATCTGCTAGTAAGATAGAAGGACCGATGATGCCCGATCCTTTACAGCTAGGACACATTTCTGCCGTTACGATATTCAATTCTGGGCGTAAACGCTGACGCGTAATTTGCATCAAACCAAATTTGGAGATCGGTAAAATAGTGTGTTTCGCTCTATCGTGTTTTAGAAGAGCTTCCATTGCATCCAACAATTGTTTTTTATTGTCGGGCAATTTCATATCTATAAAATCAATGATGATAATACCACCTAAATCTCTTAAGCGTAATTGACGAGCAATTTCTTCAGCCGCTTCTAAATTGGTTGCCAAAGCATTTTGTTCCTGTCCAGCCTCAGCACTTCTTGTTCCACTATTCACATCAATTACGTGGAGCGCTTCAGTATGCTCTATAATTAAGTACGATCCGCTATTTAAGTTTATTGTTTTACCAAAAGAAGATTTTACCTGTTTAGATACACCATACTGTTCAAACAAAGCCATGTTTGATGTATGTAAACTAACGATATCTCTTTTTTCTGGAGCGATTCTACTTAAGTATTCACGAGTTTCGTTGTAAATAGCTTTGTCATTTACAACAATACGTTGAAAATCAGCACTTAATAAGTCTCTTAATATAGAATTGGTTTTACCTTGCTCGCTTAAAATGATTTGAGGAGCCTTAGCATCTATTAGTTTTTCTTGGATTTGAGCCCAAGTTGCAGCTAATTCTAAAATGTCATTATGCAGTTCTGTAGTACTTTTACCTTCGGCAGCTGTTCTAACAATAACCCCAAAATTCTTTGGTTTTACACTCTCAACGATTTTTTGAAGACGTTTTCTTTCATCTGCAGCATGTATTTTTCGAGATACTGCTACTACATCATTGAAGGGAGTGATTACTACAAATCTACCAGGAAGAGAAATTTCACAACTTAACCTTGGGCCTTTTGCAGAAATTGGTTCTTTTAAAATTTGAACTAAGATCTCCGGCTTTTGATTAAATACTTCTGTTATTTTACCGTTTTTGGCTATTTCTTTCTCAACATTGAAATTGCTAAAATCACTACCCCAAGATGGTTTTCCAGAAATGGCTTCTCGGGTAAATTTGGAAAGTGAGTTTAAATACGGACTTAAATCGGTATAATGTAAAAAGGCATCTTTTTCGTAACCTACATTTACGAAGGTAGCATTGAGTCCTGGCATTAACTTTTTGACCTTGCCTAAATAGATATCTCCTACTGCAAAGTCATTTTGACCTTTTTCAAAATGCAATTCAACTAATCGCTTATCTTCTAAAAGTGCAATTTCTACACCTTCTTCGGATGCATTAATGATTAATTCTTTGTTCATAAATTGCCCATCTCTTCACTCTTTTATTTAGTAACAAAAGAGTTTAATAAAAAATTGTTACATAGAAATAATCACATACTTTGTGAAAAGCATGTGATTACTACTATATAACCGTTTCAGATAGTTTAAACTAGGTTTAACTATTTATTTTTTTTATGACGGTTTTTTCTCAAACGTTTTTTACGTTTATGAGTTGCAATTTTATGTCTTTTTCTTTTTTTACCACACGGCATAACTAAATGTTTTAAAAGTTACTTAAATGAATTTATATATGTATCTATATCCTTGCTAAATGCAGGATTATTTACTAATTTTTTACACTGTTCAAACAAAACAATGGCTTTTTCTTTCTCTCCTTTACCTTTATATGCTTCAGCCAAGAAGTAGAGTATTTCTGTATTCTTAGGTTCTATGGTTTTTAATCGTTCCAATCGGACAATTGCTTTGTCAAATTGTTGAGATTGCACGGCCATTTTGCCTAACAAAATATTAGCAGGTATATGATCAGGATGTTCTTTTACAATTCCTAATAGAATCTGAACGCCCTTCATGGTTTCTCCTACCCCTTGAATAAAACAGCTTGCCATAGCCATTTTAACCGTATCATTATTTGGATTAGCTTCTAAAGACTGCTCAAAGCAATTAATTGCTTGTTTAGCCTCCCAAACTTGAAGTCCTTGGTAAGGGGCTTCATGCATAAGGTCCAAATGTAATTGGCCTGCAAAATTGAGGTTTTTTTCTGAATTTTCCAACTTTGCTTTTTCGCTAAAGTAATAGGCTGCCATATTAAGCTTGTCAGCCGCTTTCCATAAGCGAATTAATGAATCATAAACACCTGATTGTAAAGCAGTTGCATTATCAGCTAATTGGTTTTCAAAGCGCTTAATAGCACTTGAATTTTTTGTGTCCATCTGACCGAGGAACACAGTTTTAAGGGAATCAAAGGAAAAATTAGCAGAAGAAGCTTCTGTAATGGCATGATCTGCCGTTTTAGAAGTTGTATTTTGTGGCGGTTTAGTAGGCCCAAAAAAGTAAATAAGACCGATTAAACCGATAGCAACTAATAAAAATAGGAATTGATTGTTTTTCAAAATGATAATAAATTGACTGCAAAGATACTAAACCTTAGGCAGTTATAGGCACGGTGCTACCTTTAACTTTTAGGTTTTGCAGCCGTTTTTACCTCTTGCACAAATTCTTTTGCTGGCTTGAAAGCTGGGATGTGATGTTCAGGAATTTCAACAGCAATATTTTTCTTGATATTTCTACCAATTTTTGCTGCACGTTTTTTAAGAATAAAACTACCGAAACCACGCACGAATACAGGTTCTCCTTCAATTAACGAAGTTTTAACTTCTTTAAAAAAAGTTTCTAGGGTAACTAAAATGTCAACTTTAGGAATACCTGTTTTTTCAGCAATATTGCTTACTACATCTGCTTTTCTCATGTTAATTTTTTTAAAGGTTATTTAAAAATTTATGGATGTATTGGTTAGAAAAAAAATTTGTTAATTTTTTTACTACTGATAATCAAACAATAGCTGAGGTCGAATCCCAATCGTCGCTCTACAAAACTATTATTTTTTTTGAGAAATCAAAACTAATCGGCTATTTCTTTACTAATTTTGTTAAAATTATATTCTGTGCAAGTATCAACTTCTCATAAAGCCGTAGGCACTTGGTTATTCATTGGCGTAGCCATGATCTTAATCCAGGTAATTTTAGGTGGTGTAACTCGCCTTACCGGTTCAGGCTTGTCAATTACCGAATGGCAACCCATTTTGGGGGCACTGCCACCTTTAAATAATCAAGAATGGATATTGGCTTTCGAAAAATATCAAACGCATACTTCTCAGTATCAATTCGTTAACAGTCATTTTACCTTGGCCGATTTTAAGCAGATATATTTTTGGGAATGGATGCATAGGGAATGGGCACGCTTGTTGGGCATCGTTTTTATAGTTGGATTTTGCTATTTCTTATTCAAAAAGAAGTTTACAAAAGATCAATTATTTCCTTTCATGATTTTGTTCTTACTTGGTTTTTTACAAGGTGCTATTGGTTGGATCATGGTTAAAAGCGGCATTGATGCAGATAACTTATATGTTAGTCATATTCGCTTAGCTATCCATTTTGTGATGGCCACAATTTTAGGTTTGTATACGCTTTGGTTTGCCGTTACAACTTATTTTAAAGATGCCTATATCACAAGTGGACAAACATTAATAAGAGCTACAATTGTATTAATTCTTTTAGTGCTGATTCAATTAGTATTTGGTGCTTTCATTGCGGGTTTGAAATGTGCTAATGTAGCAGCTACATGGCCAAGCATTAATGGTGCTTATCTACCTAAATCAATTTTTAATTTTGATCTAGTGTATGATAAAATCAATATTCAATTTGTGCATCGAACACTTGCTTATCTTATTTTCTTGCTTACTATCCGATGGTTTTTAAAAGCAAGAAAATTATTGAGCCTTCAAAAAAATGCGATCTTAAAAAATATTTATTATTTACCCTTGGTGTTTGTTTGTATTCAAGTGGCTTTAGGAATCACTACGCTTTTGAGTGCTACTACTATAAAAGCTGGAGTTTTTGGTCTGTATGAATATTTAGCAACGGCTCATCAAACTGTAGCCTTGTTATTTATTTCTTCTTTAGTAATGCTTTTAGCATTTTTTAAGAAAACATCAGTTCAATAAATTACTATCTAATTTCTCCCAATTTGGTAAAGGCGCAATCCAATCTTTCTTTTGGATTTTAGCCCAAATACTTCGATTGTTATAGAAACTTATTTTTTCTTGTGCTATAGTAGATAAATCTATTTGTGCTAATTTAACCGCTAACACATCCCAATTATCTTTACCATAGTAATCGAAAAAACTGGTGATGATACTACCCATCTCTTTAATGTTCCAATAGTGTTCGATATGGCTAGCTGTAATTTTTAAATAGTGCTGTTGAAATATAAATGCAAAGGCAAATTGCTCAACAATATGTTTTTCGAATCGCGGATAAAGATTGTCAGTTAATTGTAATACTTCTTGTATCAATGCTCTTCTAGAACTATTAAAACCAAGTACACCGGCATTGTATAATGCCTTGTTTTTGTATGCTATTGCATCGCTCTCTTTTTCTAAAAAACGAGCTAGTTTATTGATGATGGGATGATCAGTTGCTTCGATAATACCTTCAAAGGTGTGCATGAGAAGTGCACCTTCTTCTATAGCACTAAACAAGGCATCACAATTTTTCTTAAACACAGTATCAGTGTCTATATATAAAATATTCCCATCATAATGTAATGAAACGTCTTCTAGTAATTTTATTTTTAGTCGATGCACAAAGGATTGTGCACCTCTCCATTCCGCAATTTTTGTAGTGCTCAATGGAATGAAAATCACCTTTACAAATTCACTGATAGCCGAAGGATACCAAGAGGCTTGATCAGTATAAATGATAAATGTAATTTCTTTGCTTCTTTCTTTATGAATTGCATAATAGCTTAGCATTGCAAAAAGGCTTTCGTATAAAATACGTTCTTGCCCATATGCTTGCATTACGATATAGTTATGCTTATTCATGAATTAATAAATTGAACTAGGTAATTGATTTAAGAATTGTTCTGCTTTAAGTAAATCATCATGCAACAATCGATCGGTATGCATGAAGCCTACTTCTTTTCTAAATGCAGTAATAATATGTTCTAATTTTTCTGAACTTTTTAATGGTCTACGGAATTCGATTGCCTGAACCGCTGTTATTAATTCTATAGCTAATACGCGTTGTACATTTTCTAATACCTTAAACAATTTCGTTGCTGCATTAGCACCCATACTTACATGGTCTTCTTGTCCATTGCTACTTACAATACTATCTACTGAAGCAGGAGTGCAATATTGTTTGTTTTGACTAACAATGGACGCCGCAGTATATTGTGCAATCATAAAGCCGCTGTTAAGGCCCGCCTCAGGAGCTAAAAATGGAGCTAATCCTCTTTGTCCACTGATTAGTAAATACGTTCTTCTTTCAGAAATATTTGCTAACTCTGCCATTGCAATAGCTAAAAAATCTAATTGTAAAGCTAAAGGTTGACCATGAAAATTTCCCCCGCTCACAATCACATCTTCTTCGTCGAATACAATTGGATTATCGGTAACCGAATTAATTTCAATTTCCATAACCTTCGCTACCTGATCAATGACATCGCTTGATGCACCATGCACTTGTGGTATGCAACGGAAAGAATAAGGATCTTGAACTTGTTCTTTTGCTTGTTGCTGCAGTTCGCTTCCTGCTAATAAGGTTAGCATTTGTGCAGCCGTTTCTATTTGTCCTTTATGCGGACGTACTTTATGAATATAGGGTTGAAAGGGTTCGTTTTTTGCAAGATAGGCATCTGCAGAGATAGCCGCAATACAATTTGCCCATTCTAGCAATCGTTGTGCATACCAAATAGCATAGGTGCCAAAGCTACTCATAAACTGAGTGCCGTTTAATAAAGCAAGACCCTCTTTTGCCGCAAGCGGAATAGCTTGTAAATTACACTTTGCTAAGGCGTGTTTAGCTTCTACAATTTCATTGTTGAAATAAACTTTGCCTTGACCAAATAGCGGTAAAGATAAATGTGCTAAAGGAGCTAAGTCGCCAGAAGCACCAAGGGATCCTTGCTCAAAAACAACAGGGATAATATCGTTATTATAAAATGCTACTAACTGCTCTACGATTTCTAATCGCACTCCACTATACCCTTGGCTAAGACCATGTATTTTTAACAGCAACATTAATTTCACTAATTCCTTAGGTACTTTATTGCCCATACCACAAGCGTGAGAGCAAACTAAGTTCTCTTGTAATTGTGATAAGTCATCATTAGCTATGCGCACATTACATAAGGATCCAAAGCCTGTATTAATTCCATAGTAAGTTTCTCCAGAATTAATTTTGTTTTCTAAGTAGCTTCTATTCTTTTGTATTCTCTTTTTGGCAGCTTCTGAAAGCATAAGCTTGTTTGGCAAGCCTTTGGTTCCAAAACTTGCCTTTAAAAAATCAGGTATCTCCATAAATGAATTGGTTATTTTCGAATTCCTTTGGTAGGTTATTTCGAGATTATATTTTTTCTAATAATTGACGAAGTTCATATTGAATACTCTTTTCAACTGTTTCTGTAATTCTGCCAACTTCCATATTGTTACGCATTATAATAATAGTTGGTACTCGCTCTATATGGTATAGTCTATGTTCAATACCTTTGGTCTCTTTTTTCCTGTCTACTCCATAGAGCTGTATTTTTTCAGTAGGATATTCAATACTCTCCATAAATTTTATAAAAGAAGGAACAAGTGTGTGGGAATCACTGCACCATGTCCCTAAAAAAACTACTAGTTCTAAATCATTAAACCTACCCCTCATTTCATCAAGCTGCTCACTACTAAATTTCGAAGCCTCATAATTTTTTTTAAACCAAGTGTAATTTGCCTCCTTTAAATTTTTTATTCCAAAGCCCCCTTTCATAATAATGCTCTTATCTTTTTCTATAATACGATCGAAATCAACCATGGTCTGAGCGAATAATGAATTGCTTATTGTAAATATTAAGGAAAATAAAAGTGTTTTCATAATGTTATTGATTTATACAAGTGATTTTAATTGTTGAAGTTTATTTCTAATTTTTAAAAGGGCTGCTTTTACATCTATTGGTGCTTGAGTTTGTGATGCTAATTCTTTCAATTTGGTTTTAGCCCCAGGAATGGTAAAGCCTTTTTCTTTAACTAAGTGATAAATCGTTTTTAATTCTTCAATTTGTTGGCGGGTGTATAAACGATCACCTTTACGCGTAGTACGTACTTTAATATTGAATTCTTTGGTCCAAAAACGAATATGAGAAGTATTGAGATCAAATAATTTTGCAACCTCTCCAATTGTTTGATATTGTTTTTGCTCATCAGGACTGATGGTATCTAATGCTATTTTTTTCTTTTCAACTACTTTTTTTTCAATCGCAGGGGCTACTTTAACTTCTTGTATAGTGGTTTCTTCAATAGGGGTTGCTGTTTCAACTTCTGGAGCAGGAGGAATATTATTTTCTTCAGCTTTTTCAGTTGATGTTTCCTTTTGGGTAGCAGTATTTTTTTTAACACGAGCTTTCATTCCACCTTGGTTAGGAATGGGTGCAAATTCTTCCCCGAATAATGTAAGAATAGTGTTGCTCATGATGTTAAAATTACTGTTTTTTTTTGTTTTTCATTCATTTTTCTAATTCTTAAGCTACTTAAAGAACATATCCATATTATTGAATTAAATTTGTACTTCAATCATATCTTATGCAATTAGATGCACTCTATAAAAAAGCTCTGGCTTTCGAATTTTTGACTATCGAAGAAGGTATCTATTTATTTGAGCATGCTCCCTTAGCTGACTTAATGCTAGTAGCCAATGAGCTTAGAAAAATACAGGTGCCTCATGGAAAGGTTACTTGGATTATTGATAGAAATATGAATACGACCAATGTATGTGTGGCTAATTGTAAGTTCTGTAATTTTTATAGAATTCCTGGTCACGAGGAATCGTATATCACCGACATTGAAACGTATAAAGTAAAAATTGAAGAAACTTTTAAATATGGTGGCGAACAATTGCTTTTGCAAGGCGGTCATCATCCAGAGTTAGGGGTTGCATATTATGCAGATTTATTTAAAACACTCAAACAATTATATCCAAGTTTAAAACTGCATGCTTTAGGTCCGCCAGAGATTGCACATATTGCTAAAGTGAGTAAAATGACTACTTTAGAAGTATTGCAACAATTAAAAGAGGCTGGTATGGACAGTATGCCGGGCCCTGGTGCAGAAATTCTTAATGATCGGGTAAGACGCCTTATCTCTAAAGGTAAATGCGGTGCTCAAGAGTGGTTGGATATTATGCATGAAGCGCACACTATAGGTTTAACTACTTCTGCTACGATGATGTTTGGGCATGTAGAAACCCTATATGAACGAATGGAGCATCTCGTAAAAATAAGAACTGTACAAGCTATGAAACCAGCAGATGCTAAAGGTTTTATTGCGTTCATTCCATGGACTTTCCAAGATGTAGATACTTTATTGCATCGAATTAGAGGTACTAAAAATGATACTACTGCAGACGCCTACATTCGCATGATTGCTATTTCTAGAATCATGTTGCCTAATATCAAGAATATTCAAGCTTCATGGTTAACCGTAGGTAAGCAAGTGGCACAAATATGTTTACAAGCAGGTGCTAATGATTTTGGTTCAATAATGATTGAAGAAAATGTAGTAAGTGCTGCTGGCGCTCCACATCGCTTTACAGCTAAAGGTATTCAAGATGCGATCGCTGAAGCTGGTTTTGTTCCTCAATTACGAAATCAACAATATGAGTTTAGAGCAATGCCAACTACTATGGAGGAGCAAGTAATTACCTACTAGGCATTACTTGGAATTTGTAGTAAACGTTGCATTGCATTTCGTATTGTTTGCTCTTCTTTAGCAAAACAAAATCTAATGAGCCGTTCATCTTTTTTAGATTTGTAAAAAGGACTCAAAGGAATGGTTGCCACCCCATAGTTGATCGTCAGCCATTTAGCAAATTCCGTATCTGGCATATCGCTAATGGCATCATAGCTGGCTAATTGGAAATAACTACCTGGGGATTTTTGATGAATTTTAAATGGTGTTTTGCTTAGTGCATCTAAAAAGAAATCTCTCTTTTGTTGCATAAAAGCAGCTTGTGCATAAAGCGTATTGGTCTCTAAAAATCTAGCAACAGCTACTTGAGTAGGTGTACTCACAGAGAAGGAAAGGTATTGATGCAATCTCCTAAATAATTGCATATTGGCATGCTCCGCAATCACATAACCCAATTTCCATCCGGTAGCATGTAAAGATTTCCCAAAGGAATAAATACAAAAACAACGATTTCTTAAGCCTTCATGTTGAAAGGCAGAAAAATGTTGTTTACCGTCAAATAGCAACGTGTCATATACTTCATCTGCAATAATGTAAATGGCAGTGTCTTTAATTAAATCGTATAAGGTATTCCAATCTTCTTTAGCCCATACCGCTCCTGTAGGATTGTGAGGGGTATTGACAATGATTGCTTTTGTTTTAGCATTAATAGCCTTTTTAATGGCTTCCCAATCAACACTAAAAAACGGTGCTTTTAATGCTATACAAATTGGAGTGGCATTACACATTTCAATATTGGGAACATAACTATCATAGGCAGGTTCTAATACGATTACTTCATCATCAGCAGATAAGATACTAGCCAAAGCTGTAAAAATCCCATAGGTAGCACCTGGAGTTATCGTAATTTCTGTATCTGGGTTAGGAGAAACGTGATATTGATGGGCGTACTGATTAGCTATTTGTTCTCGCAAAGGAGCCCATCCAATCATAGGTGCGTATTGATTGAAACCTTGTTTGCTGGCATTAAATAAATGTTCGCTTAATGCAGGATGCAAAGGGTAGTCTGGAAAACCTTGTGATAAATTTATGGCTTTATGTTCATTAGCCAAAGCGCTCATGACGCTGAATATAGTAGTATCTGCAGCAGTGTGTTTCAAGCTTATAGAAATTTATCTCCTTTATTGCGTTTTACCTCGGCTACGTACTCTTTAATTTGTTGTTCACGGTTGCGCTCACAAATTAAAAGCACATCTTCGGTATCCACTACTATGAATTTTTCTAAACCTTGTAAGACTACTAGTTTCTGTTTAGGTGCTTTAATCATACATTCTGTTGCATCGATAATCATTACATTATCTCCGTGAACAGCATTTCCCAAATAATCTTTTTCAAAATTATCGTAAGCCGATTCCCATGTTCCTAAATCGCACCAACCAAAATAGGATGGTACAACAAAAACATTTTTTGCCTTTTCCATAATACCGTAATCTATGGAGATGTTGGTACATTGGGCATATAACTGATTGATCAGTTCTGATTCTTTAGGTGTATTATAAACTTCTTTTGCTTGAACAAAAACATCATTTAATTCTGGAAGATATTTTTCTAGTGCGTTTTTAATGGTATTTACATTCCAAATGAAAATGCCGGCATTCCATAAAAAATCACCACTTTTTAAAAAGGTTCTTGCTAATTCTAAGGAAGGCTTTTCGCTAAAGGTACGTACTCTAAATACAGAGTCTATTTGGTCTTCAATATCGTATTGAATATATCCATAGCCTGTATCCGGACGAGTAGGTTTAATACCTAGCGTCAGTAAGGCATCGTTTTTTGATACAAATTCTAAAGCATTTAGTGCTGTTGTAGTAAATCCCTTTTCGTCCATGATCAAATGATCTGCCGGTGACATAATAATGTTGGCATTTGGATTTTTTTCATAAATACGATGTGCAAAGTAGGCAGCACATGGTGCTGTGTTTTTGCGAGAAGGCTCACTTATAATATTTTCAGCTGCTACTTCAGGAATTTGATCTTGTAGCGTTTTAATGTACTGCTGGTTTGTAATAAAATAAATATTCTCTTTTGGGCATATGTCCAAGAAACGAAGATAGGTCCATTGAATAAGTGATTTGCCTGTGCCAAGAATGTCTATAAATTGTTTTGGGTAGCCCATTCTACTTTCAGGCCAAAATCTGCTTCCAATGCCACCTGCCATTATGCAGACATAATTATTTTGAATATTCATACGTATTTAATTTACAGCACTACAATAATACAAATTAGCGTTTATATTTAATAAAAAAAGCAGTCATAAGACTGCTTTTTAATATTTTATTGATCACTTTATGCCGATTCAGCTACTACTTCTTTTACTTCTGGTATCATACGTTTCATCATGCCTTCAATGCCCGCTTTTAAGGTAACGGTAGAGGAAGGGCAGCCTGAGCAAGAGCCTTGCATAGAAAGGGTTACGGTGCCATTCTCAAAACTAATAAAACTGATAGCGCCACCATCCATTTCTACAGCTGGTTTTACATAGTTTTCTAATAATTCTTTAATGCGAACAACCACATCGGTATCACTATCACTTACAGAATTAGTACCTGCTTTCACTACAATTTCATCTTCGTTGATAACCGTTTTGCCAGCTTCTAAATATTCTTTTAAGAATTGACGAATAGTTGGTATTACTTCATCCCACTGTGTATCACTTGTTTTTGTAAGGGTTACAAAATTACTTGCTATAAATACGCTTTTAATAAATGGAAATGCAAATAGTTCTTTTGCTAGTGGTGATGGAGCGGCACTTGTTTCATCAGCAAAATCAATACTCTTACCAGGATACAATAATTTGTTGGCAACAAATTTCATAGTTTCCGGGTTAGGGGTCATTTCGGTATAAATACTTACAATTGTATTTCCTGTTTGTAACATAGTACTTCTTTTTTTAATAGTTATTTTAAACGCTAAAGCTCTCTCCGCAACCACAACTTCTGCTTGCATTTGGATTGATAAAATGGAAACCTTTTCCATTCAATCCATCAGAGAAATCTAAAGTTGTATCACACAAATATAAAAAGCTTTTCAAATCTGTAACTAATTTAACGCCTTTATCTTCAAATAATTGATCCTTGGGTTGCAATTCGTTATCAAAGTCTAATTTATAAGACAAGCCCGAACAGCCGCCACCTACAACGCCTACACGCAAAAAGTAATCTTCTCCGATGCTAGATTCTGCACGAAGTTGTTTTACTTTTTCAATTGCTTTATCACTTATAAAAATCATTTTACTAAATTATGGATTAGGCAATTAGTGTTTTTTTTCTTCTAATGCTAATTCAGGCAAACCATTTTTTGCACGATAGTCATTAATAGCTGCTTTAATAGCATCTTCTGCCAAAACTGAGCAGTGAATTTTAACTGGAGGTAAATTTAACTCTTCAACAATATCCATATTGTCGATAGCTACCGCTTCATCGATTGATTTTCCTTTAAGCCATTCTGTAGCTAAAGAAGACGATGCAATTGCAGAGCCACAACCGAATGTTTTGAATTTAGCATCACTGATGATACCTTCTTCGTTTACTTCAATTTGTAAACGCATTACATCACCACATTCTGGTGCGCCTACTAAACCAGTACCAACATTGTTTTTGCTTTTGTCTAGGGTACCTACATTTTTAGGATTGCTGTAATGATCAATTACTTTTTCTGAGTATGCCATAATTTATTGTTTTTATATTTTGTTTAATGATGTGCCCATTCAATGCTGTTAAGGTCAATGCCTTCTTTGAACATTTCCCATAATGGAGACATTTCTCTTAATTTATTTACCGTATCGGAAATAGCTTTTATTGTATAATCAATTTGTTCTTCGGTTGTAAATCTACCTAAACCAAAACGTAAAGAACTATGCGCTAAATCATCGCCTAATCCTAATGCTTTTAAAACATAAGAAGGTTCTAAAGAAGCAGATGTACAAGCAGAACCACTTGAAAGTGCAATGTTTTTATTGAAACCCATCAACAAGCCTTCTCCCTCTACATGCTTAAAAGAAATATTAGTGGTGTGCGGTAAGCGATTTTCTTTGTGACCGTTTAAATAAGCTTCTTCTAATTGTAAAAGAGCATTTTCTAATTTATCTCTAAGAATGCTTAAGCGTGCTGCTTCTGCTGCCATTTCTTGTTTGCATAATTCAGCTGCTTTACCAAAACCTACGATACCAGGTACGTTTAGGGTACCACTTCGCATACTACGCTCATGGCCACCGCCATCCATTTGGGCAGTAACTTTAACGCGTGGGTTTTTTCTTCTAACATAAAGTGCACCAATACCTTTTGGTCCGTACATTTTATGTGCCGTAAAGGCCATTAAATCAATACCATCAGCTATTACATCTACCGGTATTTTACCAACAGCTTGTGTGCCGTCTGTAAAAAAGAGTACATTATGTTTGCGTGCTATAGCACTGATTTCTTTAACGGGCTGAACAACACCAATTTCGTTATTGCCATACATAATAGCAATAAGGATAGTTTTATCTGTGATGGCTTTTTCTAATGCATCTAAATCAATCATACCATCAGGAAGTACTTCTAGGTAAGTCACTTGTGCACCTAGTTTTTCTAAGTGTTTGCAAGTATCTAATACCGCTTTATGTTCTGTAGTGCAAGTGATAATGTGATTTCCTTTGCTTGCATACATTTCAAATACTCCTTTGATACCTAAGTTATCGGCTTCGGTAGCACCTGAAGTGAAAATAATCTCTTTTGGATCTGCTCCAATTAAGCTGGCAACTTGCTCACGTGCATAGTCTACCGCCTCTTCTGCAGCCCATCCAAATGGATGATTTCGGCTTGCAGCATTACCGAAATGATCGGTAAAGTAAGGAAGCATAGTTTCTAACACACGCGGATCCATTGGTGTGGTAGCATTATTATCTAAATAAATAGGCAGTTTTAATTCCATAATATAGGTTCGTTCTAATCCGATTTTAAGTAGCACAAAGGTACATCAAAACCCACGCAATCAAGAATTTAAGGACTTACACTTTCTTTATAACGCTATTAGTAAAATTGATTAAGCAATATTTGCAAAGCAGCGCTTATTTTGCCCTAAAACAATGTATTTTGCAGTTTAAATAGCTGATTATGAAAATAGAACATATAGGAATTGCGGTGTCAGATATGGAGCAGGCTGTAAAAACCTACGAACAACTTTTACAAACACCTTGCTATAAAAAAGAACAAGTAGCTTCAGAAGGGGTGGAAACTGCCTTTTTTCAGCTTGCCGATTCTAAAATAGAATTATTAGAAGCGATGAACGAGGATAGTCCAATTGCCAAATTCATTCTTAAAAAAGGAGAAGGTATTCATCATATTGCTTTTGAAGTAGAAGATATAGAAGCGGAAATGAAACGCTTATCAGCATTGGGTTTTCAAGTATTAAATGAGCAACCTAAAAGAGGGGCAGATAACAAACTAGTTTGTTTCTTACACCCTAAATCAGCGCATGGTGTATTGGTAGAACTTTGTCAAGAAATTAAGTAATGAAAACGGCAATCCTATATCATAATAATCGATGTGGTAAAAGTAGAGCAGCCTTATTGGCGCTTCAAGAAAAGGGATACGAAGTAAGGATCCGCTATTATTTAGAACAACCCTTATCGCAAAAAGAACTTATTGCTTTATTAAAAAAACTACAAGTGCCAGCCGCAACGATAGTTAGAACAAAAGAAGCTCATTTTAAATCCTTAGGCGATACTAAACAATTTAAGGAGTTAGATTGGATTAAAGCCCTTGTGCAAAATCCTATTTTATTGGAGCGCCCTATTATAGAATTGAGCTCTAAAGCTTGGATAGCTAGAAGCCCGGAGGCTTTATCTATTTTATAAGTCTATTTTCTCAGAAGCACGCAAGCTCTGTAACGATCTTCGTGATATTGATGATATAAGTTATCGAGAACAGCAAGTACGTTTTCTTTCCCCCATTCTTCGCACCAAGCCAATAAGCCTTTAGGGTAATTAACGCCTTTGGTCATAGCCGTTTCAAGATCTGCTGCATTAGCAATTTGTAAATGGAGTGCCTCCATTGCTTCATTGATCAACATTGCCACAACGCGATCTACAATTTGTTTTCCTAATTCAAGATCTTCTTTAGGGTTGGGTAAGGTAGCGGTAGCCGCATAATTATAAAACCCACGACCTGTTTTTCTGCCCAACCAACCTGCTTCTAATAATCGTTTTTGGGAGAAGGAAGGTTTATAGCGTGGATCGTAATAGAAAGATTCAAATACGGTTTCGGTAACCACATAATTAACATCGTGTCCTATATAATCCATTAACGCAAATGGACCCATTTTAAAACCACCAATATGAGTGAGTGCCCAATCGATGGTAGCCATGTCTGCAATGCCTTCTTCATAAATACGAATGGCTTCGCCATAAAAAGGACGAGCAATTCTATTTACAATAAATCCAGGCGTGTCTTTTGCTAAAACAGGAGTTTTGCCCCAAGTTAACATGACTTCTTTTATTGTTGAAAGCAACCGTTCATCGGTTTGAATAGCCGGAATAATTTCTACTAAAGCCATTAAAGGAGCCGGATTAAAAAAATGAAGTCCTAAAACACGTTGAGGAAGCTTACATGCGGCTGCAATGGAAGTAATAGATAAGGAAGAGGTATTGCTTGCTAATATACAATCGTCGGCAACGATAGTTTCTAATTCACTAAAAACGGTTTTTTTAATATTAAGATTTTCAACGATTGCTTCGATGACAAGCGAACAAGGAGTAAGCGCGCTAAGGCTACTTACAAAATGCATAGTAGCAAACACACTTGCGGCATCTTTAATTTTACCCTTTTCTTCTAATTTTGTCAGATTCGATTTTAAAGAAGCACTTGCTTTCTCTAAAGCAGCTTGTTGTGTGTCATAAATCCATACGGTATGACCCGCCATAGCAGCTACTTGAGCTATGCCTGCTCCCATGGCACCCGAACCAATTATTCCAACAACCATTTACTTATTTTTTAAGTTTTAAAATACTAAAAGAACTATCTACGGCTTTTATAGTATTTGTCAATCTTCCTAAACCTGTGATTTCCATTTCTACAACATCACCATCTTTCAACCATTGAACAGGATAATTAGGATCGTTTAGCAAACCAGTACCATTTAATTCTAAAAAGCAACCTGTTCCTACCGTACCACTACCAATAACATCGCCCGGTAAAACATCTACACCATACCCACAACGTTCTATAATTTCAGCAAAGGTCCAATCCATATCCGCTACATTCCCTTCACTAACTAAAACGCCATTTACCCAACATTTCATCGCTAAGTTATAAGCAGCACCAGTATGATTTTCTTTTGCTGGCACTTTATGGGCTGCTAATTCGTCTGGTGTAACAAATATAGGTCCGATAACGGTGCTAAAATCTTTTCCTTTTGCTGGACCAAGATTGAGTAGCATTTCTTCCATTTGTAAGGTACGTGCACTCATATCATTCATGATCGTATATCCTGCAATATATTCATCTGCTTCTGCAGCAGTAAAATTTCTTCCTTTTTTACCAATAACTGCAGCAATCTCTAATTCGAAATCTAATTTTTGAAAATGATCTGGCATACAAGGAATTGCTCCAGGTCCTTGAATAGCATTGTGATTAGTAAAATAGAAAATAGGATAAGCATCAAATTCAGGTATCATGTCTACTTTTCTATTTCTTCTCGCTGCTGCTACATGTTGTCTAAACGCATAACCATCTCTGCAAGAACTTGGATTAGGAATAGGAGCCATAATGCAAGCATCTTGATAAGCAATACCTGTAAATCCTTCGGTGCTTGCTAATAATTGTTCGTATGCTTTTTGAGCTATAGGTTGATAATGACCCCAATCTTCTAAAAGTTCTTTAAGTGTAGTTGGGAGCGTAGTATTTATCATATTTACATCAAACAGCATTTCATTTACATAAAAGGCAACTTGCTGATTGGAGTTTTTAGAATAGGTAATTAGTTTCATATTGCTTTGTTTAGTACTTTTGAATATACAAAGTTAAAAGGGAGTTTCTGATATTTCGTGTATCTGCCTAAAATATTCTAAATTAATTTTGTTAATTAACGTATCAAATTGCTGCCCTATTTTATGTATTTGTTGGTTTTAGTCCTTTTTTATGCCATAGCCATATTGCCCTTCCCTTTGTTGTATGCCCTTTCCGACGGCATTTATTTTATTTTGTATTATTTGGTAGGCTACAGAAAAAAAGTGGTTTTAGATAATTTAGCTAAATCCTTTCCTTCGTATTCAGAAGCAGATCGAGTAGCTATTGCTAAAAAGTTTTATCGAAACTTTTGTGATCAATGGCTCGAAACCATTAAGTTGTTGACGATGAGTAAAGCATGTATGAACAAACGTATGGTTGGCAATTGGGAAGTATTAGATGAAATGCATAAAGAAGGTCTTAGTTGCAATGTTATGATGGCGCATAATTTTAATTGGGAATGGGCAAATATTGCTTGTCAATTAAATGTACAACAACTTTTTTCGGGTGTTTATATGCCTATAACTTCCCCTGTGTTTGCGAAGCTTATGCATAAAATAAGACAAAGAAATCCATCGAGTGTTTTAATAGCAGCTAATAAATTAAAAGAAGGATTAGCCTTATTGAAAGATCAACAATACGTATTTGCATTAGTGTCTGACCAAAATCCTGTGAAGACGGATATCGCTCAATGGGAGCCCTTTTTGAATAGAGAAGCACCCTTTTATAGAGGTCCGGCACAAGGCGCTATTAATGCACAAGCAGCCGTAGTATTTTGTCATATTTTAAAAGTAAAGCGTGGCTATTATGCTTTTAAAATGACTCGTTATTGTGATAATGCAGCAAGTTTAAATCAAGAAACAATAACTCGAGATTTTGTTCAATATGCAGAGGCACGAATTTTAGAGCAACCGGATAATTGGTTATGGAGCCATAGGAGATGGAAACATAGTAAATAGCCCTTTCCTTTTTTAAGATCCCAATTGCTTTGTTATGCACCAAAATGATTATTTCGAATTAGCTTCTTCCTTTGTTTTATATACCAATTGTAATGTGTTTGTTACGGGTAGAGCCGGTACCGGTAAAACTACTTTTTTAAAACATATTGCTGCCAATACCCTTAAGAAAACAGCTATAGTGGCACCTACGGGAGTAGCGGCTATCAATGCTGGAGGCGTTACCATGCACTCCTTGTTTCAATTGCCCATGGGTATGTTTATTCCAAGCGGCACAAGAGGTTATGGCGTTACCGAAACGGAATTGCACGATAAACATTCGCTCCTGGCCAACTTAAAAATAAATGCACAGAAGCGTGCAGTATTAAGTTCCCTAGAATTATTAATTATTGATGAAGTATCGATGGTGCGCGCAGATATGTTAGATGCTGTAGATGTTATCTTACGACATATCCGTAAATCCGACGAAGCCTTTGGTGGCTTACAAATGTTATTTATTGGAGATCTACATCAATTACCTCCAGTAGTGCAAAAACATGAAGAGACTATATTGCAATCTTATTATGCTAGTCCTTTTTTCTTTGAAGCTAAAGCTCTAAAAGAAGTGCCTTTAGTGAGCATCGAACTACAAACTATTTATCGTCAAAACGATCCTACATTTATTAATTTATTAAATGCTATTAGAAATAATACTATTGATGAAATCACTTTAGATAAGCTAAATCAAAAGTATGATCCTTTGTATATGCCCTCTGCAGAAGAAGGTTATATTGTACTTAGTACCCATAATCAAAAAGCAGATGCTATCAATAAAGAAGCGCTAGAAGCCTTGCGTGGAAAGAGTTACAAATACAAAGCGCAAATAGAAGGAGAGTTTTATGAAAAAGCTTATCCGGCAGAAGAAGTACTGGAATTGAAGGAAGGTGCGCAAGTCATGTTTATTAAAAATGACAAAGGTGAGCAGCGTAAATATTATAATGGTAAAATTGGTTTTATTAGTAGGATAGAAGAAGAGGCTATTTATGTGATTTGCAATGATGCGCCAGATGAATTAAAAGTAGAGAAAGAAGTATGGCAAAATATTCGTTATCAATATGAGCAACAGCAAGATGCTTTGAAAGAAGAAGTGCTTGGATCTTTCACACAATATCCATTGCGATTAGCATGGGCCATTACGATACATAAAAGCCAAGGACTTACTTTTGAGAAAGCTATAATTGATGCTGGTGCTTCTTTTGCTGCCGGACAAGTATACGTTGCCTTATCGCGCTTAACCTCTTTAAGCGGATTGATATTAAATTCTACGATTCATAGTTATAGTATACAAACAGAACCTCGTATTGCTCATTTTTTAAATACACAATTGGGTTTAGAAGCCCTTCAAAGCTTGTTAAAATCAAAAACGAATGAGTTTGTTTTAGAAGTAGTAAAACGTAGTTTTAGTTTGAAAGAACTGCACACTTATTTACTTGCATTGGGTGAGCATTACAAAGAAGTTTTTAAAGAATACCCAACAACAGCAAGGGTTTGGTTTTATGAACGAAAACAATATTTAGAAACCGTTCTTCCGGTAGTAGAAAAATTACAATTAAAATTAGCTCAATTGGCCCCCTTTGCTGCTCAAGATCAGTATCAATTATTTAATGAAAGAACTAATGCGGCCATTAGTTATTTTTCTAAAGAACTCAGAAACAATTTTTATAAAGCACTGCTCTTACATATGGAGGAAATGCAGTTGAAAAAGAAAACTACTACGTATGTGCGCTCTTTAAAAGCTATTGAGCAACGTTATCATTTGTGGGAGCATCATTTAAATCAAGCAAAACTGTTAGCCGATGGTTTAATGGAAGCCAAAGAGGCTGCTCCTTTATTACGCGAAGTATTAACCATAAAACCAAAAATAACTAGTATGCAAGCGGTTACTAAAGCAGTCAAAGAAAGTACAAAAGCCCTCAGTTTTCGATTGTTTAAGGAAGGGAAGGCCATTGAAGATATTGCTATCGTGCGATCACTTACCGCAAGCACCGTATTCAACCATCTTTTTGCTTATGTAGAAGAAGGCAAAATGCTGTTGGAAGAAATTATAGATGAGCAAAAGATTAAATGGATACAAAAAGCAATAGACAACATGCCAGATAAGGGTTTGGCAGAAATTATAGCTGCGCTTGATAATGCAGTAACCTATGATGAAGTGCGTGCCGTTAAAAAATGTGGGCAACAGACAAATTCAGAAAAATAATTTCGGTGGTGTGAATGTAACGTATTAGTTTATTTATCTTTATGCAATGAGCAATTCTAATGTACGTCCTAATGAGCATCTAAGTGCACAAGAACGAGAGTATGAAAATACGATTCGTCCGCAAAGCATTGAAGACTTTGCAGGGCAACCCCAATTAATTGAAAACCTACGCATCTTTGTAAAGGCAGCTAACCTTAGAGGAGAAGCATTAGACCATATTTTATTTCACGGACCTCCAGGTTTGGGTAAAACAACCTTATCAAGAATTGTAGCTAATGAATTAGGTGTGGGCATTAAAGAAACAAGTGGTCCAGTTATTGAAAAACCGGGCGACTTAGCAGGATTGCTTACCAGTTTGGAGCCTAGAGATGTATTATTTATAGATGAGATTCATCGCTTGAGTAATGTAGTGGAAGAGTATTTATATGCAGCCATGGAAGATTTTAAATTAGATATTATGATTGATAGCGGTCCTGCTGCTCGATCGGTGCAAATATCTTTAAATCCCTTCACACTCGTTGGTGCTACTACTCGTTCAGGTTTATTAACCGCTCCTTTATTATCTCGATTTGGAATTAAATCGCGCCTAGAATATTATACCGCCGAAGTATTGCAACGCATTATTATGCGTGCAGCACATCTATTAAAAGTTAAAATTACTTCTGATGCGGCTATGGAAATAGCCAGAAGAAGTAGAGGTACGCCACGTATTGCTAATGGTTTATTGCGCCGTATGCGCGATTTTGCTCAAGTATTAGGTAATGGCACTATTGATTTAGATATTGCCCATCATGGCCTTTCTGCATTGCAAGTAGATGCTAATGGTTTGGATGAAATGGATAATAAAATACTTTCTTGTTTAGTACAGAAGTTTAAAGGCGGACCAGTAGGTATTAATAATATTGCTACTGCTGTAGGCGAAGAAGCCGGTACTATTGAAGAGGTATATGAGCCTTTTTTAATTCAAGAAGGTTATATCATTAGAACTCCAAGAGGAAGAGAAGCCACCGAAAAAACATACAAGCATTTAGGTAAAACTAAATTAGATTTCGATTCTCCTTTATTGTTTTAATAGTTTCCTAAAAGCACTTTAGTAAAGGTATCCCAACTGTATTTTGCTTTTTCTATTTTAATAGTTTTTTCAAAATCAGTTAAGCTATTGGCTTGATAAAAAGAATGAATAGCATCGGCAATCGATGTTGGATTGGGTGCTGCAATGAAACCAACTTTACCGTGCGGTACCCCTTCTGCTAAGCCACCTACATTTGTTACAATCATAGGTTTTTCGAAATGATAAGCAATTTGTGTAATACCGCTTTGTGTGGCATGCTTATAGGGTTGTACCACTACATCTACAGCACTAAAATAAGTGCTTACAGCTTCATTAGGAATGAATTGGGTAAATAAATGTACACGAGCACTGAGCTGATGTTGTTGTATTATTTCCTGATACATTTCAGCATCGTCATAAAATTCACCCGCAACAATTAATTCTATTCCATCGGCTGCTAAACGCTCATCGGCCATAGCTTCTAATAACCAATCTAGTCCTTTGTAGGAACGAATAAAACCAAAGAACAGTATATATTTTTTGTTCGGATTCAAATTCAATTGAGCACAAGCTATCTCCTTTGTGCTTAGTGCCCCAAAATTATCATACAAAGGATGCGGTGTATACACACTTGGCTTATTAGAAAAGAGATGTACATCTTTTTGCACTTTCTTACTCATGCAAATAAATGCATCAATTGGTTTTGAAAAGTATTTTGTAAACAAGCGATCACCAATTCTTTTTTCATGAGGAATCATGTTGTCGGCAATGCAAATAATTTTTGTTTCTTTTCTTTTTAGTATACGTAAAACCGTTCCTAGACAAGGTCCCATAAAAGGCAGCCAATAGCGAACGATAATAACATCATGCTTAGCTTTTCGTATTTGCCAACCGGCTTTTATCCAATTGAAAGGATTAATTGAGTTGAGTATGGATTTAATTTTAAGTCCCTCTGGAGCCGGATCTTTGGTAAATTGAGAGCTACCAGGGAAAAGAAAATTTGGATATTGTAAGAAGAATGAATAGATCAAAACTTCATGACCTTCTGCTTGTAATTGCTGAGCAAGACGATGGTTGAAGGTAGTAATACCACCTTCACGTAAGGGATGTGCCGGACCAACAATTGCTATACGCATATCAGAAAATTAAAATTGCCAAGTATATAATCCTTGTTTTGTAAATTGATAAGAGCAGCTCCAACCACCATATTTTTTTAAGGCATTTTCTACTGCGTATTTTGAAGTACCAGGACAATAAAACATCATAAAACCTCCACCACCTGCTCCATTTATTTTGCCACCACTAGCGCCTGCTTTCAATGCACACTCGTATAGCTCATCTATACTTTCATTAGAAATACCTTGCGCCATTTGTTTTTTGCTTTGAAAACCATGATCTAGCAAAGCGCCAATTTCATCGATTTTACCATTCAGTAATGCATTTTTCATAAGCAATGCTTGTTCTTTCAACTGATGGGTAGCTTCAATGGAAATGGTATTTTTTGAAATTATATTTTCACGTTGCTTTTCTATTATTTGTGAAGATACACGACTTGTAGCTGTGTAATACAATAATAAATTGTTTTCTAGTTCAGCAATATAAGCAGGTTTGATGTTTAATGGATTTACAATGACTTTATCCTGAGCGCCAAATTCCATAAAATTGAACCCTCCAAATGTAGCTGCATATTGATCTTGTTTACCCCCCGCCATATTTAAATCAACACGTTCTATTTGGTAGGCCAAATGAGCTGCATCATATTCGCCAAGTGGTATTTGCATCCATTCTGCAAAAGCGCCTAGCATGGCTACAACCAGCGTAGAAGAGCTTCCCAATCCAGAGCCGGCTGCGGCATCTACATAGGTTTTTAGGGTAAAACCACTGGGTACTGGACCATAAAGCGAAACTATTTTATTGTATACTCCTTTAGCTAAATCTAATTCGCCATTGATAGGTAAATTATTTTCTAGTGCTAAAGAAAAAGAGGATCCACGATCAGTGGCTTCGTAATTAAAAACAGGTGTAGAAAGCGGTTCTATGCTAGCATAGGCATATAAAGAAATACTGGCATTTAGAATAGCACCTCCATAGACATCACAATATGGACTCACATCTGTGCCGCCGCCTGCTAATCCTATGCGTAAGGGTGCTTTGCTTCTATAGATCATTTGAACGATTGACTAAATTATACGTATTAGTTTTTATATTTATTGGAAAGTATATAATGCAAATATCCAAAAATTATTGCCCCTAAAGCATCTGCAATAATATCTTTCCAGTCGCCACTTCTTCCAAGGGAAGTGAAATAATATTGAAGTCCTTCTATCAAACACCCAAACAGGGTAGCTATCAAAAATGAAACCATCCACTTGTTGGGCTTCATGATGAATAGTAATAAAAACATGAAAATGCCAAAAAATAGGACGTGTACCAATTTATCTATGCCAAAAATGGGAATATGAGCAATTTTTCTTTGCGGCATTAAGCATAGATAAAAAACGAGCAAGGTCCACAAAAAAGTTAAGGACTTTGCTCGTTTTTGTACTATAAAAAAGAGATTTTGGAGCATTATGCGCCTACCAATGCTTGGTATGCAGCAGCATCTAATAAACCAGCTGCTTCTTCTGCATTTGATAAGGACATCTTAACCATCCATCCGCCTTCGTAAGGTGCTTGATTTACCAATTCTGGGTTAGCTTCCAAAGCTGCATTTACTTCCGTAACGGTACCACTTAAAGGTAAATATAAGTCGGAAACTGTTTTTACAGCCTCTACAGAACCAAATATGTCGTTCATATTCAATGCTTTACCTACAGAAGGGATATCTACATATACGATATCTCCCAATTCGCGTTGAGCAAACTCGGTAATACCCACTGTAGCGGTAGTGCCTTCAATAGAAATCCATTCGTGATCTTTAGTGTACTTTAAATTGCTAGGAAATTGCATGGTTAAATTTTTTGGAAAGGTACATCATTTTTTAAAAAAATTAAAATCAGCCTAAAACCAACTCAATATTTTTATCCTATGTCTTACGATTTAGTCTTCTTTTATTGGTTAAAATTCTTTTTTTTACCATAAAATTGTATTAAATTGCCGACTACTAATTGCATTTAAATTAACCATTTATATGAAAAACCAATACGCTACCACTCTATTATCGAAAATGTTTGCTAAAATTATATTTAGCTTAATTTTTTTCGCTAGTATAGTTTCCTTTGAAAGTGTTAAAGCGCAAGCTCCTTTTTGTGGACCAACTTTTTCTTTTGCATGTTCGTCGGGTGATTTGATTAATAATTTTAGCACTACAGGCGGTGCTTCCAATATCACCAATAATAACACGGGTTGTAACGGGAATGCCAACAATTATATTTTTTACAGTGCATTGACTTGTTCTCAGATACAAGGTCAAACCATAACACTAAATATGCAATCGGGTGCCACTTGGCAACAAGGATTTAGAGTTTGGATTGACTGGAATGGTAATAACAGCTTTGCTGATTTAGGGGAGGATGTGTATGTATCACCTAATTCTGCTACCACGCTATTTACAACAACGATTACGGTTCCATTTACCGCGGTTCCAGGAGTGCGTAGAATGCGTGTTTTATGTCGTTTTGCAACGGTTCCAGCTATTACTGATTATTGTGCTACAGGTCTTTCTTTTGGCGAGTGTGAAGATTATAATTTCAATGTCATCGCCTCTACACCTTGTTCTGGTTCTGTTACTGCAGGTACATCTACAACCACTTTGCCAAGTGTTTGTCCAACACAAACCTTCGCATTAGGTTTAACCGGTTCTACCTTAGCGTCTGGCATCACCTACCAATGGCAATATTCTCCAGCTGGTTTAGGTACTTGGACGAATCTAACTAATGGCACGGGTATTACCAATACCCAATTTACAAATGCAACAGTAGCAGGTGCAACATCTGCTGCAGCGTCAGTAGTAGGACAAACAGCGGCTACTGATTATCGTTGTATTGTTACTTGTACCTCAAGTGGCTCTACTGCAAATTCTGCACAAGTTACCGTAGGTGTAAATTCATTCACCGCTTGCTATTGTTTGTCTAATGCAACTTCAACTTTTGATGAAGAAATTTTCAATGTAACTTTTGGTGGAATCAATAACTCCAGTACATGTACTACTTTAGCACCCGGCCCTGGAAGTATATTAAATACCTATTCCAATTATACGACCTCCGTTGCAGCTGCTCAAGTTCTACAAGGCACTGCTTATCCCTTCTCTGTTCAAATTGGAACATGTAATGGTAACTATTCTAATAGCACCAAAATTTATATTGACTATAATCAGAATGGATCATTTTTAGATCCAGGTGAGCAAGCTTATGTCTCTGCAGCTGCTGTAAATGGTCCACACTTTGAAACGGGTAATATTAATGTTCCTATCGGTGCAACCCCTGGTACGACCGTTATGCGTGTCATAAATGTAGAAACAACACTTCCTAGCAGTATAAATCCTTGCGGCACTTATACTTGGGGCGAGACGGAAGACTATTTAGTAAACATTATTCCACTTACACCTTGTGCCGGTTCTCCAATTGCAGGTACTATCAGCAACGCAACGCCTTGTCCGAATGCTACATTTAGTATCAATTTAGTAGGGGCAACTCAGGCAGCGGGTTTAACCTATTTGTGGCAACAATCTACCAATGCAACTACATGGGTAAATGCTGGTAGCACTACACCATCATTAACTACAGCTATTGCGGCCAACACTTACTATAGATGTATTGTTACTTGTACCAATTCAAACATATCAGATACTACTATAGTGAAATTAATTGCTTTAGCACCATTTTATTCTTGTTATTGTAATTCAGCTCCATCAAGTAATTTGTATGTAGATATAGGCAATGTAAAAATTACTGATCAGGCAACAAGCGTAGTTATGTTGAATAACGGAGTGGGTACACCTACATTAAGTAATGCAACAGCTACTAATGGCTATACTAATTTTACTAATTTAAATCCAATCACACCGCTGTATAAAGAGAAAAATTATTTATTTCAAGTTTCTCAAATTTTAAACTATACCTCTTGGTTGTCTCCAACTTTTAATGCTACTGCAGCTATATGGATCGATATGAACCAAAATGGTGTTTTTGAACCTAATGAAATTGTATTTCAAAAAAATACTTCTTCTGCAACACCAACAGTTGGTGATACTATGACCATTCCTGCTAATGCACCAATCGGCATCACAGGTATGCGTGTAATTTTGAGAGCACCAACAGTGGCTACGATAAATCCTTGTGGCAGCTATACCACCTATGGAGAAACAGAAGATTATTTGGTGAATATTAATTATCCACCATGTACAGGTTTGCCAGATCCAGGCATTGCTACAGCTTCAGACACAGCTGCATGTCCGGGCTATACGGTGTTTTTATCGGACACTACACACACGAAATTCAAATCTGGTTTGATTACAGAGTGGATGTATTCATTTGATCAAGTTAATTGGGGTCCGGTACCTAACTCTTTAAATAGAGATACTATGACTTTGTTGGTTCAATTTCCAAATTATTATAAGTTGAGAATTATTTGCGCTAATACCAATGATACTGCTTACTCTAATACCTTGTTTGTAAATACGGTATTGCCATACAAATGTTATTGTTTAAATCAAGCAACAAAAAGTGATTTAGATTCAAGCGATATTGGTGCATTCCGCTTATACAATTTTATTTTAAATACAGGTGGTCCTCACGTTAAAAACCCTTCAGCTATTCGTCAGCGTACAGATAATACCTACCTTACTCCAATTGAGTTAATGGCCGATTCTACGTATAGAATTGAAGTATATCATACGTTGAAAACAGCTAATCATGCAGATGCTAAAGTGACAGCTTTTATTGACTATAATAATAGCTTGACTTATGAATCATCGGAAAAAGTTTGGTCAGGTACTACTACAGCATCTAATTTCTACATTACAGGTAGCTTCAAAGTACCCTATGTATTGATTGCCAATAAAGCAACGGGTATGCGTATTGTTTTAAATAACGATTTATCTAATAATCCTGCTTCTGATTTGGGTTGCGGCTCTTATGTATCTGGAGAAACAGAAGATTATATGGTGATGCTTAGAAGAGCAAGTCCTGCAGGTATTCAACAAACAGCCAATATTCAAGAAGCATTGGTATATCCAAATCCAACTGCTGATAAATTTACTGTTGCTATTCAAGCTGCAGAATTTATTAATAAATTAGGATTGAAAATAACTACAGCTACTGGTCAAGTAGTACGTCAGCAAAATTTTGAACAAGTAGGTATGCAATTTTCTCAAGAGCTTTCTTTATCTGGCTTTGCGAGTGGTTTGTATTTTGTAGAGATCAATGCAGACGGACAAAAAATGTTAAGAAAAATTACTAAAGAATAATAAATATTAGTTTTATAAAAAAGGGAGGCTAAGGCCTCCCTTTTTTTGTTTAAGTATTTATACAAAAATCAAGCAAAAACCTAGTTATTATAATATATTAATTTTATTCAAAAAAGCAAGTTATTTTTTATTAATAAATGCAAAATGCAAGCCTACAAAGAAAAGAAAATGTTATCCACAGGTATCTGAATAAATTTAGTTGCAACAGATTTTTCTTTTAGATAATTTCGTTACTTCCTCCCAAAAGGTAATTTTTTGATAGGAACAATTAAAATAACAAACCCACTCAACCCATAGCATTTATGAAGGCAGCAAAACAAAAAGCAAACAAAGGCTTGGCATTTAATCGTCAATACACCAGCGATAGCCAAACGCCTTACGAACAATTTTCTTACGATTACAGAACTTCTGTAATTAGAAATCCAAATGGTGAAAAAGTATTTGAAATGACAGATGTTGAAGTGCCTTCGCATTGGTCTCAAATTGCTACTGATATTTTAGCACAAAAATATTTTAGAAAAGCTGGTGTTCCACAAGCAGACGGAAGCTTGGGAAGAGAAACATCGGTAAAACAAGTTGCTCATAGATTAGCTGATTGTTGGAGAACATGGGGTTATCAATATGGTTACTTTGCTTCAGAAAAAGATGCTCAAGTTTTTTATGATGAGTTGGTGTATAGTATTTTAATGCAAAGCTGCGCACCTAATTCACCGCAATGGTTTAATACGGGTTTATTTAATAGTTATGGTATCAATGGTAAAGCACAAGGTCACTTCTATGTAGATCCAATTACGGGTAAATTAGAGCGTTCTAAAAATGCTTATGAACGTCCTCAACCACACGCATGTTTTATCCTAAGTGTAGATGATGATTTGGTAAACGAAGGTGGTATCATGGATTTGTGGGTGCGCGAAGCGAGAATCTTTAAATATGGTTCTGGTGTTGGAACTAACTATTCTAATATTCGTGCAGAAGGCGAAAAATTAAGTGGTGGTGGTACTTCAAGTGGTTTAATGAGCTTCTTGAAAATTGGAGACCGTGCTGCAGGTGCTATCAAAAGTGGTGGTACTACTCGTCGTGCTGCTAAAATGGTTTGTTTAGATTTAGATCATCCAGAAATTATCGACTTCATTGATTGGAAAGTAGAAGAAGAAAAGAAAGTAGCAGCGCTTATTGCAGCTGGTTATGCTTCTGATTATGAAGGCGAAGCTTACAAAACGGTTTCTGGTCAAAATTCTAATAACTCTGTACGTATTCCAAATGAATTTTTCCGTCGTTTAGCTAATAACGAAGATTGGGAAATGACAGGTAGAAGCGATGGAAAAGTGCTGAAGAAAATTCCTGCACGTCAACTTTGGGAAAAAATTGCATACTCAGCTTGGCGTTGTGCAGATCCTGGAACACAATACAATACTACGATCAACGAATGGCATACTTGTCCAGAAGGTGGTTCTATTAGAGCTTCTAATCCTTGCTCGGAGTATATGTTCTTAGATAATACGGCATGTAACTTAGCTTCTTTAAACCTTCGCAGATTCTTTGACGAAGCTACCAGCACCTTTGATGTAGCAGGTTTTGAATATATGGCTCGTTTATGGACCGTAGTATTAGAAATCTCTGTATTGATGGCGCAATTCCCTTCACCAGAAGTAGCACAATTAAGCTATGACTATCGTACTTTAGGTTTAGGTTATGCTAATCTTGGATCTATGTTGATGGTAAGTGGTATTGCTTATGACAGTGAAGAAGGTCGTGCTATTGCAGCAGCTATTTCTGCTATCATGAACGGTATTGCATACAAAACTTCTGCTGAGATGGCGCAAGCATTAGGTGCTTTCCCTCGTTTCAAAGAAAATAGAGAACACATGTTGCGCGTAATGAGAAATCATCGTGCAGCAGCATATGATGCGGCAGATGCTTACGAAGGTATAGAAATTAAACCAGCTGGTATCAACGCTAAATACTGTCCAGATTATTTATTACAATCAGCTACTAAAGCGTGGGACGATGCTGTAATGTATGGTGAAAAATATGGTTACAGAAATGCACAAGCAACTGTAATTGCACCAACTGGAACAATTGGCTTGGTAATGGATTGCGATACCACAGGTATTGAACCAGATTTTGCATTAGTGAAATTTAAAAAATTATCAGGCGGTGGTTATTTCAAAATCATTAACCAATCTATCCCTACAGCCTTAACTAAATTAGGTTATAGCGAAGAGCAAACAGATGCTATTGTAAAATATGCAAAAGGACATGCAAGCTTCGATGGCGCACCTTTCATTAATCATCAAACCTTAAGTGAAAAAGGATTTATTGCTGAAGAACTTAAAAAATTAGATGCAGCAGTAGAAAGTGCTTTCGAAATTGGATTTGTATTCAACGTTTATAATTTAGGCGAAGAGTGTTTGCAACGCTTAGGTTTCCAACCAGAAGCCTACTATGATATGAGCTTCAATCTTTTAGAATCATTAGGATTTACTGATGAAGAAATAGATGCAGCAAATGATTATGTATGTGGTACCATGACAATTGAAGGTGCTCCATTCTTAAAAGAAGAACATTTATCTGTTTTTGATTGTGCTAACAAATGTGGTAAAAAAGGTGAGCGTTATATCCATGCACACGGCCATATTCGAATGATGGCAGCGGTGCAACCGTTTATCTCTGGTGCAATTTCTAAAACAATCAATCTTCCAAACGAAGCTAATATTGAAGAAATCAAAGATTGCTACCAATTAAGCTGGGAGTTAGGATTAAAAGCGTGTGCTTTATATCGCGATGGTTCTAAATTAAGTCAGCCATTAAGCAATAAAAGCGATAAAAAGAAAAAAGACGAAACAGCTACAGAAGAAAGTGCAATCAATTCAAACATTGTTGATTTAGGTAAATTAACCATTGATGAATTATTAGAAGAAGTAAACAAGCGTGTTCAAGATAGTCCAGATACTACATTGAAACGTCAGTTAAGTAGAATTATTGAGCGTAAACAATTACCAGCTAAACGTCATGGCTATACTATTAAAAGTAAAGTTGGTGGTCAAGCCTTATTCTTACGCACTGGCGAATACAAAGATGGAACTTTAGGAGAAATCTTTATTGATATGGCTAAAGAAGGAGCAACAATGCGTAGCTTATTAAATAGCTTTGCTGTAGCTGTTTCAGTTGGTCTTCAGTATGGTGTGCCTTTAGAAGAGTTTGTAGATAAATTTATCTTCACTCGTTTTGAACCAGCAGGTATGGTAGATCATCCGAATATCAAAAGTGCAACTTCTGTATTAGATTATATCTTTAGAGTATTAGCTTATGAATATTTAGATAGAGATGATTTAGTACATGTATTAGATCCGGAGCATGTAAGTAAATTAGATCAAGCTAATCAAGAATTATCACAAGTGCGCATTACAGCGCCTGCTGCTACTAACGAAACGGTAAAAGCAGTAGCACCAAAACCTGTAGCTGCAGCAGCTATGGCCGTAAATAGTGCAGATACTAAAAAACTAATGGGCACAAGTGCAGATGCACCAGCATGCCGTCAGTGTGGTAACATTACTTTACGAAATGGTACTTGCTATATGTGTCCTAATTGTGGAACTACCACTGGATGCAGCTAATAACCACTAATTCTCAATACTATAGACCACTCAACTGAGTGGTCTATTTGTTAAAACTCTTTTTTAATTGAAATCATTACTTCGACTCTATGCTAAACAGCTACTCTTGCTTCTTTTGCTTTTTGCGATAAGTAGAGTGGTTTTTTTTGCTATCAATCATAGTAGTTTTAAGGACCTTAGTGTCTGGTCATACTTTAAAATTAGCATTTATGCATTACGATATGATCTTAGTGCTATCATGGCACTGAATGTGCTCTATTTTATTGCAGGTATTTTTATTCATTATTTAAAACCTAACTGGTTTAGGTATGCTTTTTATTTTTTCATTGGTATAAATTGCATAGCTTTTGCTTTTGAATTTTCAGATTGGATTTATTTTCAATTTAATTTTAAAAGAGCAACGGCAGATGTTCTCTTGTTTTTTACCCGCAAGGGCGACTCGTTATCTATTTTGCCGGGTTTATTTAAAGACAATTGGTATCTCCTTGTGGTCTATATCGCCATTATTAACGTATTTTATAAGTTAAATAAAAAATGGATAAAGGCAATAGAGCCTGTAGCTTATCCATCGGTTTATCAGAAGATAAAAAGTATTTTATTTCATGTAGTTTGGATTAGTGGCATTGCTTTAATAGCTATAAGAGGAGGATTACAATATGTACCTATAGGTGTGCGCAATGCGGTACAAGTAGTAGCTAATAAAGAAGTACCCTTAGTGATTAATACACCATTTAGTATTCTAACTACGCTTCAAAATCATTTTTTAGAAATACCTAACTATACTGATATGGGTATGGCAAGAGCCCAAGTTAATACCCTTAAAAATTTCAGTGCCTCATCTTTTCAAAAAAAGAATGTAGTACTTATTATATTAGAAAGTTATTCTAAAGAATTTACCTCGCTCGGTAAAGCACAAAGCTTCACGCCATTTTTAGATTCCCTTCTACACCAAGGTTTAATCTGTAATCATGCGTTTGCTAATGGTTTGCATTCAGCAGAAGGCATTCCTGCTGTATTATCGGGTATTCCATCCTTAATGGACGAGGCCATTTCTGTTTCTCCATATAGTACCAATACCATGCCTTCTTTTGCTAGTTTATTAGCACCTTATGGTTACTCCTCTTATTTCTTTCATGGCGGCACTAACGGAACCATGAGCTTTGATGTGTATACTGCTGCTGCCGGATTTCAAAAATATTTTGGAAGAACAGAGTATAATAACGAGGCCGACTATGATGGGAATTGGGGCATTTGGGATGCACCTTTTTTACAACGTGTAGTAACAGAATTGAATAAGGCTAAACAGCCATTCGTCAGTGGTATTTTTACGCTAAGTTCTCATCCTCCCTATGCTATCCCAGAGGATTTAAAAACTAAGTTACCCGTTGGTTCGCTTCCTGCCCATCAAGCAGTAGCCTATACCGATTATGCACTAAGACAATTTTTTAAAGTTGCAGCAAAACAATCTTGGTATGCCAATACTTTGTTTGTTATTACTGCAGATCACACATCTCCCTTGAGTGCAGATCCGTATTATCGATCAGAGATAGGTCAGTATAGTATTCCTATTCTGTACTATGCTCCTAACGATGCTAATTTAAAAGGAGCTTATACTTCGGTTACCCAGCAAATCGATATCCTTCCAAGTGTTTTAGATTATTTGCATTATCCAAAACCATTTTATGCTTTAGGAAATTCTATTTTTCACCCTTCTCATCCTTTCGCAATTTCCTACTTTAATCAACAGTATGTTTGGATTGAAAATGATTTTGTTTTAAAATGGATTCAAGAAAGAGATCAATATTTATTTAATAAAAATAAGGATAGTGTTTGCTTAAATCCCATACAGCAAAGCCAAAAGGATACAATTTTAAGGCAATTACAATCTTTTATTCAAGTATATAGAAATGACTTGAATAAAAATACCATGAAGTAGCATTTAATTTACTATTTTGCAAAAAAATTACTTATGATTCATCTACATAGTTTTCTTCGATATGCCGTTTTAGTGGCTGCCTTATACACGCTTTATAAAACATGGACTGCTTGGCGTGCCAATGCAGCTTTTGAAAAAAGCACCCAAAAAGCAAATTTGTTATTTTTGATTTTATGTGATACCCAATTATTAATTGGTTTGTACTTGTACTTCACCGGTCCTTGGGGAATTAAAAACATCCAAAATATGGGTATGGCTAATGTTATGAAAGATGCCGTTGGAAGATTTTTTGCTGTAGAACATACCATTGGAATGATACTCGCTCTTGTTTTAGTACATATCGCTTATGCTTCGTCTAAAAAGAATAGTTCTGATTTAGCAAAGCATAAAAAAATGTTTTGGTTCAATTGCATTGCATTGATTATTATGCTAGCATCTATTCCATGGCCATTTAGAGCAGCTATTGGTAGAGCTTGGTTTCCTGGAATGTAATCATGCAACGATTTTTTAAAACACTCTTCGCCTGCTACATGACTTTAGTGTTTGTAGCCACCTTACTTTTCTTCCTTTTATTGATTCTAATTGTTAGTATTCCTAATAATAGAAAAAGTAGAAAACGCGTTTGGCATATCAATAGATTTTGGTCAAGACTGGGTTTACTATTGGCGGGTATGCCTATTAAAAGAATTGGAAAATGGCCTTTAGGAAAAAAGAAAGGTATAATTGTTTCTAATCATGCTACGTATTTAGATGCTTTAAACTTATATGTAGCCATACCTACTTATTTTAGACCCTTAGGAAAAATTGAATTAAAGCAATATCCCTTATTCGGCTTCATTTATCAGCAAGTAGCTGTAATTGTAGATAGAAGTAGTGCACATAGTAGAGCAAGGAGTATGCGCATTATGTGGCGTGTTCTAAAACACGAGTCTAGTATTTTAATATTTCCAGAAGGTACATTTAATGAAACGGATCAGCCCTTAATTCCATTCTTTGATGGGGCTTTTCGATTAGCCGTAAACACACAAACACCTATCGTGCCTATTGTTATGCCAGATGTAGTAAATCGTTGGCATTATGATGCTTGGTGGAATATGTCGCCGGGTAAAAATAGAGTGGTATACTTAGATCCTATCTATCCAAAAGGCACGGATTTACATGCTATCAAGTCCTTAAAACAAGAGGTATATGATGCCATGGAAACAGCATTAAATTTGTATCTTTGCGAAAAAAATAAATAGAAATTATGGCTTTACAAGTGGGCATTGTTGGTTTGCTAAATGTTGGAAAATCTACTCTTTTTAACGCAGTTAGTAATAGTGCAAAAGCACAAGCTTCCAATTATCGTTTCTGTACTATCGAGCCCAACGTTGGTCAGGTAGATGTACCAGATGAACGCTTAGATAAATTAGCAGAAATCGTTGTGCCGCAGCGTATTTTACCTACAACAATTGAGTTTGTAGATATTGCTGGTTTGGTTAAAGGAGCAAGTAAAGGTGAAGGATTGGGTAATAAGTTTTTAGGAAATATTAGAGAGGTAGATGCTATTGTACATGTAATCAGATGTTTTGAAGATGAAAATATCTTACGTGATGAGGGTGCTATTAATCCGGTGAGTGATAAAGAAATTATCGATACAGAATTACAATTAAAAGATTTAGAAAGTGTAGAAAAGAAAATTCAACGTATCGAAAAGCAAGCTAAAACAGGTGATAATAAAGCAAAAGCAGCTTTAGAAGTATTGACTAAATGCTTAAAACAACTATCAGAAGGTAAAAATATTAGAGGCTTACGATTAGAAGGCGAAGACTTAGAAGCTATTGCAGATATTTTCTTGCTTACTCAAAAACCTGTATTGTATGTTGCCAATGTAGATGAAGCATCTATACATACCGGTAATAAATATTCAGAAGCATTAATTGCAGCAGCTCATGCTGAAGGCTCTGAAGTTATTGTAATGAATAATACTATTGAAGCGCAAATTTCAGAAATGGAATTACAAGAAGATAAAGAATTGTTTTTATCAGAATATGGTTTGAAAGAACCAGGCTTAAATCGATTAATTAGAGCGGCTTATACCTTATTAGATTTAGCTACATATTTTACTGCAGGTGTGCAAGAGGTAAGAGCATGGACAATTCAAAAAGGATGGAAAGCCCCGCAAGCTGCAAGTGTAATTCATACAGATTTTGAAAAAGGGTTCATTAAAGCGGAAGTAATAGCCTACAATGATTTTATTACTTTTGGTGGTGAATCAGGCGCTAGAGATAAAGGTAAATTAAGAATTGAGGGTAAAGAGTATGTCGTACAAGATGGAGACGTCATGCATTTCCGATTTAATGTATAAAAATAAAAAGTCCCACTATACGGTGGGACTTTTTATTTGCCATTCATTTGTTGATCATAGATCAGTTTACGTTCTTTATTTTCTGGAATATCTAAAGATTTATAAATATAATCTTGTACCAAGCTTCTAATATTCCATTTATTTATAGCACTGTTTTCGTAAGGATATACCCGATTCGATAAAAAAACAAATACTAATTGCTGACTTGGGTCTACCCACACACAAGTACCTGTAAATCCTTGATGTCCATAAGTATAAGCACTACAGTAATTACTACATGGGCCAGCATCGTTAGCGTTAGCTTGAGGTTTATCGAAGCCAAATCCTTTCCTACTTATTGTAGATTGATAGCTTGTAAATAGTTGTATTGTATTGGCTTTAAAATATACACGTCCTTTGTAGTTTCCGCCATTTAATAACATTTGCATAAGTGCTGCTAATTCAGCAGCATTAGAAAATAATCCTGCATGACCTGCAACGCCACCAAACAATGCAGCGCCAGGGTCGTGTACAAAACCTTTTAACAGTTGCTTTCTAAAACTAGTATCCTGCTCCGTAGGAGCTATATAAGACTCATCCATAAACGATAGTGGTTTATAGCCAGTTTTTCTTAAACCCATAGGTTCATAAAATTCATCATATACATAATGATCAAGAGTTTTACCAGAAAGCACTTGTACGATAGCGCCAAGAAAATAAAAATCTAAATCGCTGTATACCATTTTGCCTTTATTTTCTAATGGACTTTCGAGAATCATTTTCCAAATTGTATCTCTGTAAGTCGCATTCATAAATACATCTTTAGCAACTTCAATAGCATACGTTTTCGTTTTATAATTATTGAAAATACCCTCTTTAAATGCTGCGCTTGAATCTTTAAAGAATTTATAAAAGGGAATCCAACTTTTCATTCCTGCCTGATGCATTAATAGGTCCTTCACTAAACAGTATTCTTTATTGCTACCTTTTGTAATGGGTAAATAATCTCCTAATGTTTTATTTAAATCAATTTTACCCTGCTCGTATAAACGCATTAAAGCTAATGTAGTGCTCGCAATTTTAGTGATGGATGCTAAGTCGTAAACCGTTTTTAAATTAACTGGATTTTCTTCATTGCCATCTAAAGTACCAAAGGCTTTATTATAAAATACTTTACCATCTCTCGCAGCCAAAACCCGTGCTCCAGGGAAAACAGCAGCATCTATGGCACGCTTCATTAAGCTATCAATTTGATCTAATTCGTTTTCGAAAACAACACCTACTTCAGCAAGCTTGGTAGCTGGTTTCAATTGGTACAATAATTTATTTTGGGCATACATAGTAGTACTAATGACTATTAGCAATACCGTGTAGATTGAGATTAAAACTGATTTAAACTTCTTATTCAAATCCAATAGGGGTTATAGGTAATATACTGTTGTTTTGAAAAGGTTGTGATACGAAATCAACAAAGGCACTTTCGGTGTAAATATTAGATTCGTAAGTAACGAGCAACGCATTAGCTTTAGGAGCAAAACGAATAGCATAAGGGTTACCAATGAAAGCAAGGCAAACCTGTTTATTTTTTTGAATACCAGACAAAAAATTGATTTCCTCATTGCTAAGACCAAAATTATTATTTGGATAGGGGCTATATCCATTTATAGCAATAACAACTGCTTGAGTTGCTGTATCAATAAGTTTAGCTGCATTGGAAAGCCCTAATTTAGGATGGTAATTAATTTTTGAATTTTGGTTTATATTTTTTTCAAGTAAGCTATCTAATCTTTTATGAATACAAATAACATGTATATTTTTAGCCGTACTTAATAATTCTTTGGCTTTACCCTTCACATCGGTGATTGCTTGATGAGCAATTGCGGCATTAATTTTGTCGGTAGTACTATTTAATTTGTTTGTTAATCCAGTAGTGTCTATAATTTTTGGATGAGCTAATCCGTATTGGAATTTAGCCATTAAAATTTTATGTACGCTATTAGACAATACTTTTTCCAACGCTGTATTTTCTTTTATAGCAAGCTCAACTTTGTTGATTGCTTTTTCTGGATCTTGTGAAAACAATAAAATATCATTTCCTGCTAAAAACGCTTTTAAATCTACTTCTCCGGGTTGATAATAGTTAGCCACACCTTGCATGTTTAGTGCATCAGTAATTACCAAACCTTTGAAATTCATTTCTTTTTTAAGTAAGTCAGTAACAATAGCAGGTGATAAGGTTGACGGTAATTTTTCATTAGGTTCTAATGCAGGTACTTGCAAATGACCTACCATGATGCTTTGCACACCACTAGCAATTACTCTTGCAAAAGGATATAATTCAACTGTTTCTAGTGCTTCTTTAGACTTTGTAATGACAGGTAACTCTTTATGAGAATCGGCATCGGTATCGCCATGACCAGGAAAGTGTTTAGCACAAGCCATTACGCCATTGTCTTGTAATCCTTTGATATAAGCTTCAGAAAAACGAGCCACCTCTTCCTTTTGCTCGCCGTAGGAGCGCAAATTAATTACCGGATTGTTTGGATTATTATTGACATCTACTACAGGACCAAAATTGATATGCACCCCTAATAGTTTGCATTGTTGTGCAATAGAAGCACCTATTTGATAAGCAAATGCTGGATTTTGTGTAGCTCCTAATTGCATTTGTTTTGGAAAGTTCTTTACACTGTCTAAGCGCATACCTAATCCCCATTCGGCATCCATAGCTATAAGTAAAGGTACCTGGGCGCTACTTTGCCATTCGTTAGTAAGACGTGCTTGTCGGATAGGTCCGCCTTGCATGAAGATTACACCACCAATTTGTCTGTTTTTAATATAGTGTCTTATTAAAGAGTCGTTTTGTTTTTTAGTACCGGAATACGCAGCTACCATTATCATTTGGGCAATACGTTCACGGTTGTTTAATTTTTGATAAACACTATCAGCCCATTTAGAGGCTTGAATAGACTGCGCTGCACTGGTAAGATTGTGGGATAAAAGGCCTAATGTAAGGGCAAAAAAAGTGTGTTTAAAGTACATGTATCAAAAATAGGGCTTATTGTTTCAAATATCTTTTGTAACTCAATAAAAATAATAAATTTTCTATTCTTTAAGGCTATTTTAATACTTGAATAGTATGCATCATTAAGCAATAGGTAGTACCTTTGTACAAATTTTTTATAAGTGTCGGATATCATCAATTTATTGAGTGACCATATAGCCAATCAAATTGCGGCGGGTGAGGTTGTGCAACGACCTTCTTCGCTTGTAAAAGAGCTAATGGAAAACGCATTAGATGCCGAAGCAAGTGAAATTCAACTCATCATAAAAGATGCTGGTAAAGAATTAGTTCAAGTTGTAGATAACGGCATTGGAATGAGTCCAACGGATGCACGAATGAGCTTTGAACGACATGCAACTTCTAAAATTAAAAACATCCAAGATTTATTTACCATTCGTACTATGGGTTTTAGAGGCGAAGCCTTAGCATCCATTGCGGCGGTGGCTCAAGTAGAGCTCAAAACTAAGAGAGCGCAGGATGAAATGGGAACTAAAATTATTATTGAGGGCACGCAAGTAATTACTCAAGAGCCTGTAGTTGTAAATAAAGGAACTAGTGTAAGTGTAAAAAATCTATTTTTTAATGTGCCTGCTCGCAGACATTTTTTAAAAAGTACAACTACAGAGTTGAAGCATAACTTAGATGAGTTTATAAGAATTGCCTTAGCCTATCCAGCTATACAATTTAAATTTTGGAATAATCAAGTTGAGCAATTTAATTTAACAGCGGGTACCTTAAAGCATCGTATTGTAAGTTTATTGGGCAATCATTTAGAAAAGAATTTAGTACCTGTAGAAGAAGAAACAGAGGTGTTGAAAATTAGAGGCTTTATTGGGAAGCCTCAATCGGCAACAAAAACCAGGGGTAATCAGTTTTTCTTTATCAATAATCGGTTTATAAAAAACGCCTATTTGCATCATGCAGTCATGCAAGCCTATGAGAGCTTAATTGAAAAAGAATCCTTCCCTTTTTATGTATTGTTTTTAGAAATAGATCCTACCCGTGTAGATGTGAATGTGCATCCCACTAAACAAGAAGTGAAATTTGAAGACGATAGATTAATGTATGCTTATCTTCAAGCAGCCATTAAACATGCTTTAGCTCGATTTAATATTGCCCCTTCATTAGATTTTTCTTTAAACGCAGATATACAACATTTACCTTCTTTGCAAAATTCGAGTTCACAAAGCTCTAGTGGTTCTGGTACAAGTTATTTGCAACAAGCGTTTCAACAAAAAAATCAAACCTATTTTATTGATAAGAAAGATGGCTTAGAAAAATGGAAAGAGTTGTATGCTATTAATGCACCAACTGAGCCATTGTCATCGGTGCAAGCGCCAGAATTATCATTAGATAATGAAGCCGCAACGACCTCTAATGCCGTTTTAATGGTGCAAGGAGCTTACTTAGTATCAACTGTTAAATCTGGTTTGATATTGATTCATATCAAGCGAGCACAAGAACGCATTTGGTATGAACGCTTGAAAACGGATTATGAGAGAGACCAACTTGTTTCGCAACAATTGTTGTTTCCTACTTCTTATTCTGTTGCACCATCAGACGCTATCTTACTTCAAGAAATTATACCCGATTTGAGAAGAATTGGTTTTGATATAATGGCTAACTCCGCTCAAGAGTTTATCATTAAAGGCACACCAAGTGCATTGCAACAAGGAGAAGAAACAAAAATCTTAGAAGCATTGCTAGAGCAATTAAAACATGCTGCAGAGGATATACATTCGAGTAGCGTAGAACGATTAATGGTACAAATGGCTAAACAATTTTCAAGAAATTCCATGCCATTACATCATCAAGAAGCCCAACAATTATTGATTGACGAACTATTTGCTTGCCAACAACCTTCAGTCACTGCAGAAGGTCAACTTATTTTTAACCTAATTAATAAAGATGCATTAGACGCATTGCTAGAAAACAAATAAAAAATTATGAGTACAAAATTTTATGCACTACCGGTAGCCAGTATTAACCGCGAAACAGCAACATGTGTATCTATTGGATTTCAAATTCCAGAAGATCTTAAAAGTACTTTTACTTTTACACCAGGACAATATTTAACCATTAAGACTACTATTAATGGGGAAGAGATACGCAGATCTTATTCTATCTGCTCAGCACCTCAGGAGTCGCAAATTAGAGTAGCTGTAAAACAAGTAGAACAAGGAAAGTTTTCTACTTATGCCCTACAAGAATTAAAAGTAGGCGATGTATTAGAACTAATGCCTCCAATGGGTAATTTCGTTTCTAAAAGTACAGCACCAGCAAAACATACTTTATTGATTGCAGCCGGAAGTGGAATCACACCTATGATGAGTATGATTAAAACAGGTTTGACGAGTAATGATGAAGATCGTTTTACTTTATTGTATGGCAATCAAACTAGGCAAAGCATTATTTTTAGAGAAGAACTTGAAGACTTAAAAAACAAATATGTATCTAGGTTATCATTAAATCATGTGTTGAGTAGAGAAGCATTGGATTTACCCATAATGCATGGACGTATAGACGCACAAAAATGTACAGAATTTAGTAAAGGTATCTTTGATTGTACGCAGATTACAGAAGCATTTATTTGTGGACCAGAAGCCATGATTTTAGAAGTTAAAAATACACTTCTAGCATTAGGAATGGATAATAGTAATATTCATATTGAATTATTTACTACTGCAAGCCAACAAAAAACAACAAGTGCTGCACAAAAAGAATCCACTTCTACAGCTGCTAGCGAAGTAAGTAAAGTGAAAGTTCGTATCGATGGAGTGACTTTAGAAATGGATGTGCCATATGAAGGCGATACTATTTTAGATGTTGCCTTACAACAAGGAGCAGATTTACCCTATGCTTGTAAAGGCGGTGTGTGCTGCACTTGTAAAGCAAAAGTGCTAGAAGGAAGCGTATCTATGGAAGTAAATTATGCTTTAGAGTCAGATGAAATTAAAAAAGGATTTGTATTGTCTTGTCAAGCACATCCAACAAGCGCTTCGGTATTTTTAGATTTTGATGCTCGATAATAGAATTTATGGAAACGAATTTTGAAAAATGGCCTTTGGTTGAATTTATGTTAGTAGAGCGTTTTGGCAAGAAGCCCAATATGGAGGCTATTTTATTTTTAATTGGACTTAATGAAGTAGGTTGGCCAGAAGATAAACAAATTACTAAGGAGCAAAAACAAGATTTAATGCATGTAGCTGTTTGCACCTTGTTAAGCACGCGTGGTTATTTTGAATTAGAAGGTGTAGATGAAGATGGATGGCCTCATTACAAACAAACCCAAGGTGTAGATGCCGAGGAAATGATTACCCAAGAATTGTTATTGCGTTCCTGTATCATCGAATATTTCGGAGTTTAATGAGATAAAGCAGTAATAAAAAAGTCCCGCAGATTTCTGCGGGACTTTTTTTCTAAAATAAACTAGAATTATTTAGCTACTGTAATTTTTTCAGTAAGCGTTCCGTTATTCGTAATGATTTGAACATTGTATAAACCATTAGAGAATTGATTAACTGGAATTTGAATTGCATTCAAGCCGCTTTCATAAGTAGTTGCTGCTTTTTCGAATACCATTTTACCCATCATATCAAATACTCTAACACCTACATTCATAGCTACTGTGTTTCTAAAACCAACTTCTGCAAAATCAACAGCAGGGTTAGGGAATACAGATAAGCTAGAAATGTTTTCAATAGAGTTTACACTTGTTGTAGAAGCAGGAGTTGCAAAAGATTGAATAACATCTTTATTGGTATTGTCTTGAACAAACGCAACTAGATCACTTCCTATTGGATTTCCCCAGAAGTTGAGGCTGTTTTGAGTTACGTTACCTACTGTATATTTAGCTCTAAAAGTAAAGGATTGACTTTGACCAGCTGTTAAATTAGCTAAAGTAGTGCCATTACCATCAGGGAACATCATACGCATAATACGTACATAGTTAGTTTGAGTAGTTGTACCTGTAAAATTATATTGTCTCTCAACTGCTGCTACATGTAATTTGAATGGTGTAGTAGTAGTGATGTAAGGAGTAACAGTTACGGTACAAATGATAGAATCAGCACCTTTTAAGAAATAAGTACCAGTGATAGCTGCTACTGCTGGATTTGCTTTAGAAGCATCAATTTCAGCTTGGTCGCCAGCTCCACCAGTTAATCCATTAGTGAAATGATCTGGAATACCAGAAACACTATAAAAAGTTCTTCTTGCTACACCATGAGCATTATAACTAGGGTCTGTACCTGGTGCAGGCCAATTCATTTGGTATTTTACTACGTTAAATTTGCTAGATGCTAAATTAGAGTTATTAGATACGATTAATGGGTCAAATGTAGCATTGAAAGTAGCACAAGGAGCACAAGTAGAAGAAGAAAACTCTTCGATCAAACCGCTTCTTGCAACACCTTGAGAAGCACCCGTAAAGTTGGCTGTTTTTACATTGTTAGCTGCATTTGGATCTGCTACGCCATTAACCTGAGTAATAGTACCAGTAATAGTTAAAGCACCTGCAGTGATACCGTTTGCTAAAGTTGTAAAGCTTAAAGTAGTAGCTTGGAATGGCATTAAGTTCAAACCTGTAAAAGTTTGAGATACTGCAGCGTTAGCTCCTATTTTATAATTAACAGTCAAAGAAGTAATGGCGTTAACACCAGCATTACTTACCGTAACTGATACTTTAGTATTATTAGCTGCATATCTTGGGAACGTGATAGCTTCGATAGATGCATCTAATGTGTTTGCAACATTTTCAACAGCTACATCGTCTAAGAAAAAATAACGTTTGTTATTGTTTTCATTTACAAATGCTAAACGAACTGTTTGACCAGCATAAGCTGCCAATGAAACTCCTCTTTTAGTAAAGTCGTTTGTACATTGACCGTTAAATAAAGTAGCTGTAAAAGAAGATGCGGTTGAACTAGCAGTAGGAGAAATCATGATTTTAATAAAATCATTACCTGTGGTTGGGGTATAGTCATACCAAGATAACATTGGATTACCGGTAGCTGGAACCGTAAAAGAATGAGTAATGATCCAACGGCTAGCTGCTCCTGTAGGAGAGAAATAGCTTGGTGTAATTAAAGAAGAATCTGCTGTCGCTGACAAGTAGTTAGCATAAGCATTATTCGTTAATGCAGGCGTTAAAACAGTTCCAAAATAAGAAGACACAGGAATATTGTTGTCGTTCTTGATTTGAATCCAGTTTGAAGGAATACCTGTATTGAAATTTTGTGTCCATTGCGCTTGTGTTTTTGCCGCAACAAATAAGGACATTGCTAGTAATAATTTTTTCATTATTGGTTTATTTTAGGCTGTAAATGTAATTAAATTATTAATTTAAAATTCAATTTATTGAAATAAAAAAAGCCCCGAAACCGGGGCTTTTTTTATTTTGTTTAAGTTTTATTATTTGATAACTGAAATACGTTGACTTAAGCTACCATTTTCAGCATCTATTCTGATATTATAAATACCTGAATTTAAACTACTTGTGTATATTTCAACTTGATTTACACCAGCATTGAATTGGCTGTTTGAAACCACTTGAACGAGTTGGCCTAATTGATCGTAAACAGCAATCGTTAGATTACTTGCTTTTTCTAAAGAGAAGTTTAATTTAGCTACTTCTTTTGCAGGATTTGGATAAACTGCAAGCTCCGTTAAACCAATTATGTTTTCAACGCTTAAAGAAGACGCTGTTTTAAACCATCTGCTTTCTCCTTTACCAAATTGACCATTTGAAGTAATTAAAGGCGTAGTTCCTTGTGCAAATAATTTATATCCACCTACACCTGTTCCTGAGTTTACGCCATCACCATAAGTATCTTTAACATCTAAACGATAGCATTTATTAGGAAGTACCGTAAATGATTTGGAGTGTAATAAAATAACTGAAGCAGATAAATCAGCCCAAGGTCCATCTTCTGCAATTATATTATTACCAGTTTCATTATACAATTTCCAAGAACATTCTGAACCATATTGATCTTGTGTAAATTCCATGGTCATAAATGAAGATTGACCTGCAAGTGTAGTCAAAAGAATATTTGATTTAGCTAGGGTATTATTAGCTGTATTTTGATCAGCTGATCCATTTACATTACCGATAGTTACATTTAACGTATTGGTTGTTGTTGGAGTAAAAGTAATAGCAGGCAAACTGATCTCTACAGTAGAAGCAGGTGCTATGCTACCCGTGTAATTGTAAGTGCTGTTCGTGCCAACATTAACATTATAATTAATGGTTGCAGACGTAATGGTGCTACTTCCATTATTGTAAATTTTTGTTTTAGGATTTAAAATACCAGCACATACAGTTGCTTCAGAGCTAACGCTTTGAACTTGAGCATCTTTAGTATAAGCAAAACCAGTTAAAGTAATTGGACCATAAGCACCAGAAATAATTTCTGTGTTTGATTCAGCAACAAAAGCTGCAATCTCCAAATTACCTAATTGCGGTGCATTGTTTACAAATTGAGCTGGCACAGTAAAGGTGTATTGTTTTTGGATTAAAGTTCCTGACGTAGTTGGAGAGATGGTCTCGCCCATAGCACTAGTATTTAACACTTTACGCAACATATGCTGATGATTGTAGGTTCCATCAGGATTTACTTGGGTAGGATTGAAATTAGTACCTCCAGTTTGTGGTCCTACTACGTCGTTTTCTAATAACATAACGGTTAAGTTGTTAGTAGACACAGGGCTTGCTCCTGTATAATATACCTCTACGTTCACAGTTAATACACGAGTAGTTACATTCAATGTACCTTGAAGGGCAACGTTTACATAAGAAGATTGACCTAATGTTTGAGTAGCATACTGCGCCCATACGCCACGGCTCATTGCGATAGCAGTACCTTGGTATACGTGTCTGTTCATAGAACCAGTAGGGTATCCTGTGATGCCCATAGTTGAAATAGCAGCAATAGCATTGCCTTCAGCAGTTCTAAAATCTGGTTCTGTTCCGCTTGGCGCTGCATAGCCACCGGTGTGTATATTCACAAGAATTACTTTTCCTGGAGTATTACTTGTCTTTATATTGTTTGCAATTTTATGTCCATCTGGGCAATAAACACATTTGATACCGGTAAATTCTTCTAACACCACTGTTTTGTTTGAAGGTGCAGTACTTACTGGCAATTGAGCAAACGCAGTAGCTTGTAATGCTAATGCAAAGCTAGAGAGTAGTATTTTTTTCATTATCAGTTTTTTTAGAAACTAAAAATATGAAATAATTGTTAATAAAAGCGTCTGTAATTAAATATTTTTTTATTTAGCTTTGTAGTCTAAAATATTTTCGGGGTGCCTTAATAATACGGGCTGAGATCATACCCGCTGAACCTAGACCAGGTAATGCTGGTTAGGAAAAAAAATTACTTCAGCGATTTTATGATATTTTGTAGGGTTTTCAAATGCCTATAGAAATGTCTGTATATTAGTAAGCACTCTGTTTTTCAAACTTTATTTTATGAAAAAAACAGTAATCTTATTTTCGATGTTTTGCTCATGGTTGAGCAATGCTCAAACAACGGACAGTATTTCCATAAAAACTTTAAATCCTGTAAGCATCAATGCTGCTTCAGCTTTGCGAGTTACCTACAAAGATCCTTTTGCTGCTAGCACCTTATCGGAAAAGGTGATCCAAAAAAACAATAATGCTCAAGATTTACCTTATTTGCTGCAATATCTACCGAGTGTAGTGGTTGGTTCTGATGCGGGTACCGGTGTTGGTTATACCAATATGCGTGTAAGGGGCACGGACGGAACTCGTATTAATGTTACCCTAAATGGAGTGCCCGTTAATGATGCAGAATCGCAAGCAACGTATTTTGTAAATTTTGCTGATATTGCTGCTTCTTCTAATTCTATACAATTGCAAAGAGGGGTGGGTACCTCTACCAATGGTCCCGGTGCTTTTGGTGCTACCTTAAGTATGCAAACCATAGATGCAGATGATGCTGCGAAACTGATTTTTCAGTCGGTGTTAGGATCTTTTAACACCAGAAAATGGAGTGCTAACTTACAAAGTAAGCGATTAGATAATGGCTTACAATTTGGTATTCGAGCATCTACTATTAACTCTGATGGCTACATCAATAGGAGTGCTAGCGATTTGCAATCTATGCAGTTACATATGAGTTGGTTGCAAAATCCAAGTACTAAATGGACAGCTATAGCTATTTTAGGAAAAGAAAAAACTGGTCAAGCTTGGGAGGGCGTCTCAGAAGATTTGCTAAAAACAAATAGACGATTCAACGGTTTGGGACTTAAAGAAGATGGCTCTTATTATGCTAATCAAACGGATAACTATCAACAAAATTATTATCAAGCCTTTTACGATAAAACCTTAGTTAATAATGCAAGTATTCATGCTGGTGTATTTCTTACAACCGGAAAAGGTTATTACGAAGAATATAAAATGGATCAAGCTTATACGAGCTATTTTTTACCAAATTTTGTAAATGCTAACAAGGATACTTTTACGAGTACAAGTTTAGTTCGTCAATTGTGGTTAGACAATAAAAATTACGGCGCTTTATTTTCTTATAACCAAGTATTTAATAAATGCACCCTTACATTTGGAGGTTTAGTTGCTCAATATGAAGGCAAACACTTTGGTATCGTAAAATGGGCTAACCAAGGAGTGCCCAATGACTACAAGTGGTATCAATTAAGTTCTTTAAAGAGAGATGCTAATGTATATGTTAAATCTCGTTATCAGTTTTCTGAAAACTTAACGGGTTTTGCAGAGTTGCAACTGCGATCTGTTGCGTATGATATGAATGGATTTAGAAGAAATATAAATTTAAAACCTTCCGTAAACTACCAGTTTTTAAATCCAAAAATAGGTATCACCTATTTTATGAAAAAAGAAAATACGCTTATCAAAAAAGCTTACGCTTCAATTGCTATTGCTAATAAAGAACCCAATAGAGATGATTTTGAAACGAGCACTTTGGAGATGCCTAAGCCAGAGCGTTTAACAGATTTTGAAATGGGATATGAATATGTAAGTAAGAAAGTGCAATGGAGCGCAAATGTATTCTTAATGAATTATCAAAATCAATTGGTCAATACGGGTAAAATCAATGATGTAGGTGCTTATGCACGTGTCAATGTGGGACAAAGCTACAGGGCCGGTATAGAATTGCAAGGTGCTTATTCCATTCATAAAAAAGTTCAATTCTTTGCCAATCTAAGTTTATCTAAAAACAAAATAAAAGCACTTACAGAATACATCGATGATTATGATATGGGTAATCAGCGTTTTGTACAACATGCTAATACAGATATAAGCATGTCTCCTAATGTGGTAGCAGCTGCCGGTCTTCATACGCTCGTTTTTCAAAGAGCAAAAGCGCATTTAGATTTTGATTTTGTTACCAAATATGTTGGCAAACAATATTTGGATAATACGTCTAATGAAAATCGAATAATAGATGCTTTTGTGGTATCCGATATAAAATCTACCTATACCTGGCATACGAAAACTATTCCATCTATAAAATTACAAGCTGCCCTAAACAATATCTTCAATACTGAATATGCGCCAAGTGGTTATAATTACAATTACTACTATGGGGGTCAATTAAGCTCTACTAATATGTATTATCCTCAGGCAAAAAGAATGCTGATGTTAAGTTTGCTTATACAGCTAAAATAAGGGAAAGGTATAAAGGTATTCTATGCAAGCATTATAAAAATGAGTACATAATTATAAGAATGCTTGCATAGTTTTGTACCTTGCAAAAAATATGTATACCCATGTTTGTAAAACAATTATATACCAATTGCCTAAGTGAGGCAGCTTATTTTATAGCAAGTGATGGTGAGGCTGTAGTCATAGATCCGCTCAGAGATATAGATACTTATATAGCCTTAGCAAAAGAGCATAATGCTGTTATAAAATATATTTTCGAGACGCATTTTCATGCCGATTTTGTGAGTGGTCATATAGAATTAGCTAAAGCAACAGGTGCAACCATCGTGTATGGCCCAGATGCTCAAACTGGTTTTGAAGCGCATCATGCTAAAGATGGAGAACTGTTTAATATTGGCAAGCTTCGTTTGCGAGTAATGCATACGCCAGGTCATACTTTAGAAAGTACATGTTACATATTGCAAGACGAACAGCACAAAGATTATTGTGTATTTACCGGTGATACTTTATTTGTTGGCGATGTTGGTCGCCCTGATTTATTCTCCGGCAATTTAAGCAAAGAAGAATTAGCCGCTTATTTGTATGACTCTTTACATACCAAAATTGCAAGCTTAGAAGATCATGTATTGGTATATCCTGCACATGGTCCGGGTTCTGCATGCGGTAAAAATTTAGGCCCCAATACACACAGTACCATTGCAGAGCAAAAGCAAACTAATTATGCCTTAGCGCCGCAAACAAAAGAGGAATTTATTCAAACGGTAACATCCGGACTCAATGCACCTCCTGCCTATTTTCCTATCAATGCAGCGATAAATAAAAAAGGTTACGAGAGTTTAGATACTGTAAAAACGAGAGGCTTGCAAGCCTTATCTATTGCAGATTTTAAAGCAGCAGTAGCTAAAGGTGCTTTGATTGTAGATACCCGAAAAGCAACTGAATTTACAGAGGGTTTTATTCCAGAATCCATTAGTATCGGATTAGATGGTCGTTTTGCAGAATGGGCGGGTACTTTATTACCGTTTAATCAAGACCTTGTTTTGGTAGCTGAGGAAGGTAAAGAAGAGGAAACATTAATTCGTTTGGCACGAGTAGGCTTAGATGCTATTCAAGGCTATTTGAAAGGTGGCTTTGAAGCATGGAAAACAGCCGATGAAAAAATAGATATCATTATTGACGTGGATACCGAAGAATTAGCTTTAGATATTCCGCACGATCCTAAATTAGAAATCATTGATGTACGTAAGCAAGCAGAATTTGATGCCGGTCATATTGTAGCAGCAAATCTAATGCCTTTAGATACTTTGATCGATCCTTTACATTTATCGGTTATCGACACTGAAGCTAACTTGTATGTGCATTGTGCTGGTGGCTATCGTTCGGTTATTGCGTGTTCCTTATTGAAAAGACAAGGTTTTCATAATGTACGCAATGTATTGGGTGGCTGGTCGGCTATTAAAGAAGTCAACGAAATTCCCAAAGAAATGAGTAGTGTGATGAATTAAAAAAAAGGTGCAATTTAAATTGCACCTTTTTTTATAGTCTCTTAATAGCAGCGCCAAGAGCATTTAAGCGTTCATCGATACGCTCATAACCTCTATCAATTTGTTCTATATTTTGAATAGTGCTTTTACCACTAGCAGAAAGTGCAGCAATTAGTAAGGCTACTCCAGCACGGATATCTGGAGATACCATCGTTATACCTCTTAAATCTGTTTGTTTATTTAAGCCGATCACAACAGCTCTATGAGGATCGCACAATACAATTTGTGCACCCATTTCTATTAATTTATCTACAAAGAACAAACGACTTTCAAACATTTTTTGATGAATTAAAACGGTGCCTTTTGCTTGTGTGGCTACTACCAGAACAATACTTAATAAGTCGGGCGTAAAACCAGGCCATGGTGCATCATAAATGGTGAGTACCGAGCCATCTATAAAGCGTTGTATACTATACGATTCTTGTGCTGGTATGTAAATATCGTTTCCTTTAATATGCAGTTCGATGCCTAAGCGTTGAAACATTTCAGGTATGATACCTAATTCTTTTACATCGGCATTTTTAATGGTGATTTCGCTTTTCGTCATAGCAGCTAAGCCGATAAACGAACCCACTTCAATCATATCGGCTAAAAGTCTGTGCTCGCAGCCTTGCAGTGCGTTTACCCCTTCTATGATTAATAAATTAGATCCAATACCTTTAATATTAGCACCCATGCTATTGAGCATTTTGCACAATTGCTGTACATAGGGTTCGCATGCTGCATTATAAATAGTTGTAGTGCCAGGTGCCATTACGGCAGCCATTACAATATTAGCTGTGCCGGTTACAGATGGTTCATCGAGCAACATAGAAGCACCAGCTAATTGTGCTCCATCTAATTCAAATAAATAGTGTTCTACATTGTAGTTAAATACAACCCCTAATTTTTCAAATCCTCTTATATGGGTATCTAATCTACGTCGACCAATTTTGTCGCCACCGGGTTGTGGAATTTGTGCTTTTTTAAATCGAGCTAATAGCGGACCAGCTAGCATTACAGCACCTCTTAATTTGCCGGATTTGTGTTTGAAGGTTTGTCCAGCAAAATAATTTAAATCAATTTCTTTTGCTTCAATAATAACGGTATTAGCATTTGGGCGTTCAATATAGGCACCCATATCACTAATTAATTCAATCAATAAATTGACATCAATAATATTAGGAACATTATGAAGAGTTACTTTCTGGTCAGTTAATAAAGCAGCGCATAATACTTGCAGTGCTTCATTTTTAGCACCTTGCGGTGTGATTTCACCAGATAATGTTTTGCCTCCTCTTATTTCAAATGCATTCATACGCGAGTATACTATTTGTTGGGTTTATTCTTATTAAATTTACGATTTTTATTATAACCCCCGTTATTGTTGTTATTATTATTGAAATTACGTTGGTTATTATTTTTATTTGCATTGCCTTTAAAATTATTACCTCCACCTTTCTTGAAATTATTTTGTGTTCGATTATCAAAATAAACTTTAAAACCACCGGTTTCAAAATCCATCAAGCCCTTCGTAATTTCTAGTAATTCATTTTTAATCATATCATCATGAATAGGCTCTTTGTGCCAATTGGTATAAGCCAACTTCATGTAGTAACCAATATGTTGTGTAAAACCTTGTCTGCGCTCTTCATCTTTTTCTTCCATTCCAATGGCTAATAAAGACTCTAAATTCTTACCCAAATGTCTGTATTTGATGTTGTGTTTGGGATAGTGAAGCGGCTCTGGTTTTTTATATAATTCTTCTGGAGTAGGCTTTGGATAAGGACCTTCAATGTCTAATTCAAAATTAGCCATTTGATGTAGGTGGTCCCACAAGCGATGTTTATAGTCTTCTTCTAATTTTAAATTGGGGTTTAAAATACTCATTAACTCTACAATTACTTCTGCATTTTGTAGTCGTTTTTTAGGGTCTTCAATTGTTAAAACGTGTTCAACCATGCGCTGAACGTTTCTACCATATTCTGGCAGTGCTAGGTGTTTTCTTTTTGTATTATATTCCATGTAGTTATGGTGCATGATTTAACATGCCTTATTAATTTTACTAAAATAAATAGATTTGAATTGCTTGTAGATGAGCTACTATTACTTTTAAATGCTGAGCAAATATAGTAAATCGAGGGAATTATAAAATAAATTTTAAATAAACTTATACTTTTGTGTTAGCTTGAATAAGATTAGCAAGTGACCACTTAATAATTACAATGAATACAATAATAGCTAACTGGAAGCATGCATGGCAAAATAGTTTTTTTAGAAATCTACTTTTGATTACCCTCCTTTTTTTTATAGTCTTGGTTTGGGTATATCCCTTGTTTTTTGATTTTATTGAACAAAGACAAGGCTATAGTATGCAAGATCCTATTGTAAATTACTTGCAAGCCAGAGATAATTCTATTTTTATTTTTTCAATCTTATGGCTATGTATTGCTTTGCAAATATGGTTAATCAAAGATAAACCTCGGCAAACCCTTTTGTTTTTACTTAGTTATTTGATCATTAACCTTACACGAATAGTCTCTATTTATTTCTTGCCCTTAAATCCGCCTTCCAACTTAATCCCCTTGCAAGATCCATTGAGTAATTATTTTTATGGTACTACCTTCATTACCAAAGATTTATTTTACTCTGGCCATACCGCTATCGTTTTGTTAATAGGTTTTACAACGCAACATAGGTTGTTAAAGACCTTTTTTTTTATTGCAGCTTTGTTCATTGGTTTTATGGTTTTATCCAATCATGTGCATTATACCATTGATGTTATTGCAGCACCGTTCTTTGTTGTATTTGCAATAGTTTTGGGTAAAAAAATAATTAATAATAGGATTGCAATTGAGAGGGAGTGAGCCTTTTGTTAAATTATAATTATATTTGTTCTTTGTTTCCTTAACCAAAAAATAATAAAACAAGTAGTTTTAAAAATTACTTGTATGCAATATAATTATGGAAAAACTTGTCTGTCCACATTTTAGTTTAGGCGAATCGCTGACTAAAGAACAAACCGACTTTTTTGATACCAATGGATTTATCTTATTTAAGAATTTCATAAGTAAGGATCAAGTGGCTTTATTTTTAAGTGAAGCTCAACGGGTAGAAAGTGAACTTATAGCTTCTGGCTCCACGGTTATAAATGGCACCCCTTTAAAATATGGTTTAGATGATGATGGAAATAAAATGATACAACGCATGTGTTTCCTTTCTCAATTTAGTCCAGTTTTACAATCTTTTTTTGATGATAATCGCTTAAAAGCACTTTTGCCACTATTAAATCCATATCAAGGGAGAGTTGGATTAAACGAAAAAGATGGTTTAGTGATGAATCATTATGTGCGTACCAAGCATAGTAAATTCTCACAAATGGGATGGCATACCGATAGCCCAAGGGATTTATTTTTGGGACAAAAAATTATGCCTATGCTCAATGTAGGCATTCATTTAGACGATTGTCCATACGAAAATGGAGGTTTGAGAGTGTTGCCAGGCACACATAAACAATCTATGTTTAAGTTACTTTTTGGAAAAAAATACTTCGTTGATAACAGACCTGATGAAAAAGAAGTGGGTTTTGATATAGAAGCAGGAGATTTAGGTGTGCACGATGGTCGTTTATGGCACCGTGTGCAACAATCACCAAATTATGGAGACGCAAGTAGAAGAAGGGTAATGTATGTACCTTTTATTACAGGGGCTATCAAAGTTAAAAATGAAAAAACGAAGATGCCTTTCTACCATAAGTTCATGAATAAAGTTCAATAAACTAAACTTCTTAATTACTTCAATATGACTTATGCACTCATTACTGGCGCTAGTAAAGGAATTGGCAAATGTATTGCTAGAGAATTAGCACAAAAAGGATATAACTTACTATTGGTTGCTCGAAGCACCGATTTACTTCAAGCTGTAGCTCAAGAATTAGAACAAGAATTTGCAATAAAAGCCCTCGTGCTTTCATTTGATATGAGCCATCCAGCAGCAGCAACAACTATTTTTAATTTTTGTGAGCAACAACAATTGAGTGTTTCTATTTTAGTGAATAATGCAGGTTATGGGTTGAGTGGTAAATTCGAAAAATATGCGAGTACGGCTCATGAAGCGATGTTGCAAGTAAATATTATGTGCCTTACACAATTGTGTGCTTTATTCATTCCCATGCTGAAGCAACAACAACAAGCATATATTATGAATATCGCTAGCTCTGCAGCATATCAGGCCGTTCCTTATTTAGGAGCATACGCAGCTAGTAAATCCTATGTATTAAGCTTTAGTAGAGCGCTTTATCAAGAATATATCAATACTTCCCTTTCGGTTACCTGTATTTGTCCTGGTCCAACCGATACGGATTTCCCAAATAGAGCTTTTTTAGGTCCGAAAGGCATGAAAACTGCGGCTAAATTAAATATGACTCCAGAAAAAGTAGCAGAGATTGCAGTTAAAAGCATGTTTGCAAAAAAACCAAACGTTATTTTAGGATTCGTAAACAAATTAGGCGCCTTTTTAGCTTGGTTATTACCTAATCATTTGGTAGAAAGAAGTGCGATGAGCATTTACCAATAATTAACAAAAGCGCTTTAAACGAATGCAGTCTTAATACTGTCTAACTTAAAAAAAAATTTATGAAGTCTGCTCTATTCTTACTTTTAATCAGCCTAAGCGCTTTTTTCTTAAGCTCTTGTGTAACGATTGCGCCTCCAATGCGCCCTGCCAAACATTTTAGTTTACGACCTTCGTATCGACCAACCTATAGGTATGGAGTTCCATTCAGACCGCTTTTACATTCTCGTGGTTGCCGTAGAAGATAATTAAAAGGAATCTTTTCATCGCAAGTATATTTTATATATTTGCGCATGTTTACAACCGATCTTACAGGAAAATATGCCTTGATTGCAGGAAGCACACAAGGTATTGGATTAGCTACAGCTCAAGCCTTAGCTGATTTAGGAGCCACATGCATACTTATGGCACGTAACGAAACCGCTTTACATGCTGTATTGCCAAGCCTTTCCACTAATCAGCAACAACAACATCGTATAGTGGTAGCTGATTTTCAATTTCCTGAACAAGTGAAAACGGGTGTTGCTACTACTTTACAGCAATCTCCTATTCATATTTTAGTCAACAATAGTGGTGGCCCCGCTGCGGGTCCTATTGTAGATGCCACAACTGATGCCTTTATAGCTACTTTTCAGCAGCATTTGATTGCTAATCATATTCTCACTACAGCTGTTTTAGAAAGCATGAAAGCTGCGCATTATGGTAGAATTATTAATATTATTTCTACATCAGTAAAAGTGCCGTTAAAAGGATTGGGCGTTAGTAATACCATTCGCGGTGCCGTTGCTTCATGGGCAAAAACAATGTCGATAGAAGTAGCGCCTTTTGGCATTACGGTAAACAATGTATTGCCTGGAGCTACGGCTACTGGCCGATTACAAGCGATTATAGAAAACAAGTCAAACAAGCTACAAACCAGCAAAGAAGAAGTAAGCGAAGAAATGCTTGCAGAAATTCCCGCAAAGCGATTTGGAACACCTGAAGAAATTGCTAATGTGGTGGCTTTCTTAGCGAGTCCAGCAGCTTCTTATGTGAATGGTACGAGTATACCTGTAGACGGTGGAAGAACAGGCGCTATTTAATCTAAAAAAATGACAGAAAAATGACCGAGAAAAAGTGATATTTGTCATGAATGCCCTGAAACCCTTACTGGCATTGACAATTTTTTTTTCAAAACCCCTTTCACTTTTAACGTTTCTGTTGTAAATTTGCCTTGATTTTGACAAAACTTTGACAAAAAGAAAACATTAAATTATCAATTTTTTTCTGTGCTAGAACTACATATGCTTCGATTTAAAAAAATAGTATTTCAGTCAATTGCCTTAGTTGCAATCGTGCTATTCAGCAATTTTTCTTCTTCCGCTCAAGATGGTAAAGCTATCTTCCAAGCTAATTGCGCAAGTTGCCACAATCCTCTAAAAGACGCTACTGGTCCTGCTTTACAAGGCGTAGACAAGCGTGTGCCTTCAAAAGAGTGGTTGTATAATTGGATTCACAATTCTGCAAAAGTGATTAGCAGCGGTGATAAGTATGCCAACGACTTATACAACAAATGGAATAAAACAGCGATGACTGCATTCCCTCAGTTGTCTAATGCAGAGATCGATGCTGTAATTAAATATGTGAATGATTACAAAGCGCCATCTGCAACTCCTGCTGCAGGCGCTGCTACACAAAATGCACCTGAAGAGGATAATAGCAATATGTACATCTTAGTTACGCTTGCTTTATTGGTATTAATGGTGATACTTTGGAAAGTAAATAGCGGCTTGAAACGCGTTGCTAATGAAAAACAAGGCTTACCTAATGTAAAAGAGATTCCTTTTTATAGAAATAAATTATTTGTTGCTATCGCTATTATTTTAGCTTTCATCTTAGCTGGCTATTGGATTGCTAATGGATCTATTGAAATGGGCCGCCAACAAAACTATAAACCAGAGCAACCAATTTTCTATTCTCATAAAGTACATGCGGGTATCAATCAAATCAACTGTTTGTATTGCCACGCTGGTGCAGAGAAAAGTAAACATGCTATGGTGCCTTCTACAAACGTATGTATGAATTGCCATAAGCAAATCAATGAATATACTGGTGAAGCAGAGCATCCTTTATATAACGAAGAAGGAGAGAAAATTAACGGTACTGAGCAAATTCAGTTGTTATACAAATATGCAGGATGGGATCCCGCTAAAAAAGATTATATCCGTGATGAAAAAGGTGCTATTAAAGCTACTCCTATCAAATGGACAAAAATCCACAATTTACCAGATCACGTTTATTTCAATCACTCACAACACGTAGCGGTTGGTAAAGTACCATGTCAACAATGTCATGGACCTATCCAAGAAATGGATGAAGTATATCAATTCTCTCCATTGTCAATGGGATGGTGTATTAACTGTCACCGTCAAACTAAAGTGCAGTTTGAAAACAATAACTACTACAGCATTTTTGAAAAATACCATCAAGAATTAAAAGACAAGAAAAGAGATGGTGTTACCGTAGAAGAAATAGGTGGTTTAGAATGTCAACGCTGCCACTACTAAAATAATTTAAAAAAACTTGTAATTCATCTGCTTAATCAGCAAAGTAATTAATCAACAACTATGAGTCAAAAACAATATTGGAAGGGTTTAGAAGAACAACAAGGTACGGAAGCGCACAAAGTTGCGGCAAGTAATGAGTTTAGTGAACCATTGCCGTTTGATATGAGCGAAGGCTTATTAGAAGCTCAAACTCCTCGTCGTGATTTTCTTAAATATTTAGGTTTTAGCACTGCAGCTGCTATGTTAGCGGCAAGTTGCGAAATGCCAGTACGTAAAGTAATCCCGTATGCTATCAAACCAGAAGATATTATTCCGGGTGTACCTAATTATTACGCGTCTACTTTCGTAGATGGTGGTGATTATTGTGCAGTAGTCGTAAAAACAAGAGATGGTCGTCCTATCAAAATTGAAGGAAACGATAAATCATCGATCAATAAAGGTGCGAGCTCTGCAAGAGTGCAAGCGTCAGTATTAAACTTATATGATACCGCTCGTTTACGCGGTCCTTTAGCGGATGGTAAAGAAGCTACTTTCGAAGCTATCGACAGAAGCATTACTGCGGGTTTAGCTAGTTCTAAAAAAACAGTTTTATTAACTAGCACTGTTTTAAGTCCTACATCAAAAAATGCGATTCAACAATTTTTAGCAAAATATCCTAATGCTCAATGGTTAACTTATGATGCTATTTCTTATAGCGGCATGTTGTTGGCTAATGAAGCTAGTTATGGTAAAAGAGCATTGCCTGCTTACCATTTTGAAAATGCAAAAACAATTGTGAGTTTAGGTGCTGATTTCTTAGGTACTTGGTTATCTCCAACAGAATTTGCAAAACAATATGCTCAAGGAAGACGCGTATCTGCTAAAAACTTGGAAATGTCTAAACATTACCATGTTGAAGCAAATCATACCATTACCGGTGCAGCAGCAGATGAGCGTGCAACTTGCAAGCCTTCTCAAATAGGTGCTGTAGCAGCGGCCTTATACAACGCTATTCAAACGGGCGCTACACCAAATTTAGGTACAGAGAAATTAAATACGCTTGTAAAAAATGCAGCGGCTGATTTGAAAAAAGGCAATGGATTAGTAGTTGCTGGTTCTAATGATGTAGCTGTTCAAACCGTTGTAAATGCTATCAATAGTGCAGTTGGTGCTAATGGCACTACAGTAAACTGGGCTGTAACAAGTAATTATAAACAAGGTATCGATGCTGATTTCGTGGGATTAGTGCAAGCTATGAATGCAGGTCAAGTAGATACATTGATTATGCAAAATGTAAATCCTGTTTACGAATCTGCAATAGGCGATCAATTCGAAGCTGGATTAAGTAAAGTAGCAAACACGATTACGTTTGCTTCACATTTAGACGAAACGGCTCAAAAATGTAAATATATTATCCCTGATCATCACTATTTAGAGTCTTGGGGTGATGCAGAACCAAAATCTGGTTTTTATAGTTTAATGCAACCAGGTATTGCTCCTATTCACAAAACAAGAGCCTATCAAGATAGCTTATTGACTTGGGCTGGTGCAACTGAAACTTATTTCAACCAATGGGAAGCGTATTGGAAAAACCAATTAGGTGGTCAAACAAATTTTGATCTTGCTTTACAAGACGGTGTAATTGAGCCAGAACAAGAAACAATGGGTGGTGCATCTTTCGGTGGTAATCTTGCTGCTGCTATGCAACAAATCAGCGCTACAAAATCTGCTAAAACAGAAGTAGTAGTGTATGAAAAAATTTCAATGGGTAAAGGTGGTGCATGGAGTAATAATCCATGGTTACAAGAAATGCCAGATCCAATTTCTAAAGCAACTTGGGACAACTACGCATGTGTTTCTCCTAAAAAAGCAAAAGAATTACAAGCTGAATTAACAAGTATTACGGAAGTAGTAGCTGCTAAAACAGTTATAAAAATAAAAATCAAAGGATTTGAAGTAGCCTTACCATTGGTAGTAATACCTGGTATGCACAACGATGTGATTGCTGTTGCATTAGGTTATGGTAGAAATGAAAAAATTGGTCGTGCAGCTGCTAATACAGGTAAGCGCGTAGCGCCATTGATGCAATATAATGGCTCTACTTTTGTAGCTTATAATGGTGTTGAAATTGAGCGTACTAATGAAACTTATGAAATTGCTCAAACGCAAACACATATCAGTTACGAAGGACGTCCAATTCTTCATGAATATACCCTTGAAGAATTCAAGAAAAATCCGAACGAATTAATTGAAGAGCGTGCAAAAGAAATCGGACATTTTGCTTCTGCAACTCCATGGGAACAACATGAAGGTGCTGAAAAAGAAGCTATTGATGCTAATAAACTAACAGAAGATTTCCGCGTAAATGGTACTTTATATCCAAACTATGAGCATTTAGGTGTTCATTGGGGTATGTCGATCGACTTAAATAGTTGTATCGGTTGTGGTGCTTGTATCGTAGGTTGTCAAGCTGAAAATAATATTTCAGTAGTTGGTAAACACCACGTATTGAAATCTCAAGAAATGCATTGGATTCGTATTGATCGTTATTTCAGTGGTATGCCAGATGATGCGGATAGCATCCAAACAGTATTCCAACCCATGATGTGTCAGCATTGCGATAATGCACCTTGTGAGAATGTTTGTCCAGTAAATGCAACAAGTCATAGTAGTGAAGGTTTAAATCAAATGACGTATAACCGTTGTATTGGTACTAAATATTGTGCAAATAACTGTCCGTACAAAGTTCGTCACTTCAACTGGATGGATTGGAATGGAGCAGATGCTTTTGCAGATAACTTATACGAAGATGGCAGAAGAGATGACATGAACGATGAATTGACAAGAATGGTATTAAATCCAGATGTTACAGTTCGTAGTCGTGGTGTTATGGAGAAATGTTCTTTCTGCGTTCAACGTTTACAAGAAGCTAAACTTACCGCTAAGAAAGCTGGTCGTCCTTTAAAAGATGGTGAAGCTAGAACAGCGTGTCAACAAGCATGTCCTACAGATGCAATCATCTTCGGAAATGTAAATGATAAAGAAAGTGCTATTCATAAATTACGTCATGAGCAACAAAAAGAGCGTATGTTCTATGTGTTAGAGCAAATACACACTTTGCCAAATGTAAACTACTTAAGCAAAATCAGAAATGCAGAAGAAGTGGTTGCTGGCAATGAAGCGAAAGACGGTTTAATGAATGACCATATTTAATAAATAAAAGATAGGACTACTATCCATTACTAATAATTTCAGAATTTTTAAAGTGCTATGCATTTAAAGTACGAATCATCAACAAGAGAACCACTCGTAGAAGGTAATAAGACTTACCATCAGGTAACGGAAGATATCTGTAAACCTATTGAGCAAAAACCAAGCCGTTTATGGTATATTGGTTTCTTCTTTTCCATTTCCTTATTATTATTCGGAGTATTTTCTGTATTCTGGGAAGTATATTGGGGTATAGGTGTTTGGGGAATTAATAGAACCATTGGATGGGGTTGGGATATTACCAATTTCGTTTGGTGGGTTGGTATCGGTCATGCTGGTACGCTAATCTCAGCGATCTTATTATTATTCCGTCAAGGATGGAGAACAGGTGTAAACCGTGCTGCAGAGGCAATGACCATTTTTGCCGTAATGTGCGCTGGTCAGTTCCCAATTTTCCACATGGGTCGTGTTTGGGATGCCTTTTATGTATTACCTTATCCTAACTCTCGTGGTCCATTATGGCCTAACTTTAACTCAGCATTATTGTGGGACGTATTTGCGATCTCTACTTATTTCACGGTTTCCTTATTATTCTGGTATTCTGGTTTAGTTCCAGACTTTGCTACCATTCGTGATCGTGCAAAAACTAATTTACGCAAACGCTTATATGGTTTAGCTTCTTTCGGATGGACAGGTACCGCTAAAAACTGGCAACGTCATGAGGCTTTATCTTTAGTATTAGCGGGTTTATCTACTCCACTAGTATTATCAGTACATACTATCGTATCGTTTGACTTTGCTACATCAGTAATTCCTGGTTGGCATACTACGATCTTCCCTCCATATTTCGTTGCGGGTGCGATCTTCTCTGGTTTTGCGATGGTACAAACTTTATTGATCATGGTGCGTAAAATCTTCAAATTAGAAGAGTATATCACCTTAGCGCATATTGAGCGTATGAATAAAGTTATTGTACTTACCGGTTCTATTGTAGGGGTAGCGTATTTAACGGAGTTATTTATGGCTTGGTATTCTGGTGTTGAATACGAACAAGCAGCATTCCAATGGCGTATTTTAGGTCCATATTGGTGGAGCTATTGGGCAATGATGTCTTGCAACGTAATCTCTCCTCAGTTCTTCTGGTTCAAAAAATTACGTAGAAATGTACCGTTTACCTTTATTATGTCCATCGTAGTAAACATTGGTATGTGGTTTGAGCGTTTCGTAATTATCGTAACTTCTTTATACAGAGATTATATTCCTGGTAGCTGGAGTTATTATAGCCCAACATGGCCAGAGGTAGGTTTCTACTTAGGAACATTTGGCTTATTCTTTACTTGCTTCTTCTTGTTTGCTAAATATTTCCCAGTAATTGCTATTGCAGAGATCAAATTTATTTTGAAAACTTCTGGAAATAATTACAAAGAGCAAATGGCTCCAATTGAAGAGAAAAGTGTAGAAGAGTTTGCGCATGAAATGGAACATGCACATTAATTAAAAACGTATTATTCATCAACATTTGAATATTTAATATTATGGCAATAAAAAAGTTTGCGGTTGCTTGTTACGATGATGAAGCAGTATTATTTCCTGCTATCGACAAAGTGCGCAATAGTGGTTATAAATTACACGATGTGTATACTCCTTTTCCAGTGCATGGTTTAGATCAAGCATTGGGTTTGAAAGAAACTGATTTACACATTGCTGGTTTTATATATGGTATTACCGGTACCTCTACCGCTGTAGGATTTATGAGTTGGATCTTTACAAAAGATTGGCCTATTAATTTTGGTGGTAAACCCCATTTCTCATTACCTGCATTTATTCCGATCACTTTTGAGTTGACCGTATTATTTGCAGCTGTAGGTATGGTTTTGACATTTTGTTATTTAAACCAAATCATGCCAGGTGTTAAAAAGCATGTGTTTCACCCTCGTCAAACCGATGACACATTTGTTGTGGCTATCGAATTAAGTGAGCATACTTCAGAGGCAGAAGTGCTTGCATTTTTAAAGAGCACTGGAGCAAACGAAACCAATGTTCAAGTAGCAGAATCTGAGTGGTGGTATGGCCGATTTGACAAAAAAGAGGCATACGAATTAAGCTAAATTATTTAAAAAGAATTTGAATTATATCATTTTATGAATAAGAGCAAAAGCATAGTAGTTGCGAGTCTTCTAATAGGGTTAACCATAACAGCCTGCAATAGCGGATACACTAGACGCAACCCTGGTAAAATCTACGCACCGGATATGACCTATTCAAGAGCGTATGATGCCTATACAGAAAATCCAAATTTTTCGGATAGCCTTACAAGTCGTAAGCCAATTGCGGGAACAGTAGCTGTAGGTCACGATTTACCAGATCATTTAACTGAAGCAGATACAAATGCTCAAAAAGCATTTACTACATCTCTTCGTTTCAATGAAACGGAGTTAAAAGAAGGTGCTCGTTTATTTAATATTTATTGTGCTATTTGTCACGGTTCTAATTTAGACGGACAAGGCCCTATATATACAAATGGTAAATTTGCTGCTATGCCAGCTAATTTAAAAGATGCTAAATATTTGCACAAAACTATTGGTCAAATGTATGCAGCCATTAAGTATGGTAAAAATGCAATGGGGTCTTATGCAAGCCAATTAGATATTAAACAACGCTGGATGATTATTGCTTATATTAAAAAGGTACAAGCAGAAAATGGTGGTGATCCCTTCACAATGGGAGCTGTAGCTGAAACCACTCCTGTTGTTGAAACAACAAAAGAAAAATAATTAATTTAATCTAAAAATCTTTAGACGTACTTCTAATAATAACGAACCATGAATGAACGTTTTGAAATATCTCCACGATTACGCAACACAAGCTTAGCTTTGATAGCTGTTGGTATCATTGCTTTAGTAGCAGGATTATTTAATCTAAAATTTAGCCACGATCACATTGATCAAACTCGCTTTTGGATAGTATTACTACATAATAGTGTATTTTTTGCAATGGTTACCGTTGCTAGTATTTTCATCTTAGCAGCTACTTCACTTGCACAAGGTGGATGGATTGTAGCTTATCGTAGAGTGCCAGAAGCAATTGGTGCAAACATGTGGTTGTTTGGTGGTATTGCTGTTGTAGTATTATTAAGCATTGTATACTTTTTCCAAATAGATGGTCACAATCCAATTTTCCATTGGGTACACCCTCATGGCGATGCTATATTAGAAGGTAAAAAAGCATTTTTAAATCCAACGATGTTCACTGCATTTACAGTAATCACTGTTGCACTATGGTCTTATTTTGGATTTAAATTTAGAGCAATTTCATTAGCACAAGATTTAGCGCCAAAAGGAAAAACAAAATTATATTTCTACAACATGAAAGTAGCCGCTTTATTTTTAGTGGTATTTTGTTTAACCATGATGAGTACTACTCCGTGGTTATGGGTAATGAGTATTGATGCGCATTGGTATTCTACCTTGTTTAGCTGGTATAACTTTGCGAGCTCTTTTGTAAGTGGTATGGCGATGATTATGTTGTGGGTTGTTTATTTAAAAAATCAAGGCAATTTAAAAATTGTAAATAAAGAGCACATCCACGATTTAGGTAAATTCTTATTTGCATTCTCTGTATTCTGGACTTACTTATGGTTCTCTCAATTCATGTTGATTTGGTACGCTAATATTCCAGAGGAAACTACATATTTCAAAGTGCGTATGCAAGGTCCTTACAGCATAATTTTCTATGCTAACTTTATCATCAACTTTATCATGCCAATCTTAATATTGATGGCACGTCCAAGCAAGCGTAATTATTTTACTGTTACGTTCATGGCGATGATTATTGTATTCGGTCACTGGTTAGATTTCTTCCAAATGGAAATGCCGGGTCCTTTAGGTGCACACTGGCACTTAGGCTGGTATGAAATTGGCATCTTCGCAGGATTTATTGGATTGTTTATTTTTGCTGTATCAAAAAGCTTAGCTAAACATTCTTTAGTAACAATTAATAACCCATTATTAAAAGAAACGATCATTCATCAAAGCTAATCTTTGATTAGGTCATTAAATATTTTTATTAAACTTAAGAAATAGGAACATGTCGGTATTTATTTTAATCTCTTTAGTAGCAATCGTATTTGGTATTATCTATCAAATAGCTAAAGCAAGCGAATATGCAGCTGTATTAAACGGCGAAGAAAAAGTAAAACAACAAACGAATAAGCTAATGGCAAGTTTATTAGTTGCGTTCTTTTTATTAGGTATGTATGGTATTGTTAAATGTCATACGGCTTTAATGCAACACATGATTCCAGAATCTGCATCTGTAGAAGGAGTTGGTTTTGATAGCATGTTCAAAACTACTTTAATTGTTACAGGTATCGTGTTTGTAATTACTCAAACCTTATTATTCTGGTTTGTATATAAATATCAATCAAGACCAGGTACAAAAGCAGAATTTATTTCACATAACAACAAATTAGAGTTAATCTGGACAACCATTCCTGCAATTGTAATGGCCGGTTTAGTTGTTATTGGATTGAAAAACTGGATCACCATTACTTCTCCAGCACCTAAAGATGCACAAATTGTTGAAGTTGTTGGTAAGCAATTCAACTGGTTGATTCGTTACCCAGGTAAAGATGGTGTTTTAGGTAAAAGAGATTTTAGAAAAATTAGTGATGAGAACAATGTATTAGGTTTAGATTGGAACGATAAAGACAATAAAGATGATATCATTTCTCAAAATGGTGAATTACATATTGTAGTTAATAAGCCAGTTAAGTTAATCATCGGATCTCGTGATGTTATCCATGATGTGGGTTTACCTCATTTCCGTATGAAAATGGATGCGGTGCCAGGTATTGCAACTACTATTTGGTTTACACCAAGATATACCACTGCAGAAATGAAAGTGAAAACAAATAACCCAGATTTTGTGTATGAAATTTCATGCGACCAAATGTGTGGTAAAGGTCACTACTCTATGCGCGGAACGGTAATTGTAGAAACACAAGCAGAACATGAAGCATGGTTAGCAAAACAACAGAGCTATTGGGATGTTAATAATGCACCAGCAACACCTGCAGCTGATACGGCGGCGGCAGTAGCAAGTACCACAATGAATAACTAAAATTCACTTTTCTAAGAAAGTAATAACTATATTAAAATGAACAACGAAGCAATGTTACACGACGCAACACACGCAAGCCATCATGATCATGGACATGAACATCATGAGCAGCATTTTATTACTAAATACATATTTAGTCAAGACCATAAAATGATTGCGAAGCAATTCTTAATTACAGGTATTATTTGGGCTGTAATTGGAGCTTTGATGTCTGTGTTTTTCCGTTTGCAATTAGGTTTTCCGGATAAGACTTTCCCAATAATGGAAAAATTCTTAGGAGAATGGGCGAAGGGTGGAAAATTAAATCCTGAGTTTTATTATGCATTGGTAACTATGCATGGTACTATCTTAGTATTCTTTGTATTAACGGCTGGTTTAAGCGGTACCTTTAGTAATCTATTAATTCCTCTTCAAGTAGGAGCACGTGATATGGCATCGCCATTTATGAACATGCTTTCATATTGGTTCTTCTTTACGGCAAGCGTATTTATGTTCATTTCTTTATTCATAGAAACTGGACCAGCTTCTGGTGGTTGGACTACTTACCCTCCTTTAAGTGCTTTAAAAGAAGCATCTATGGGTTCTGGTTTAGGTATGGATTTGTGGCTCATTAGTATGTCATTATTCGTAGTGTCATCTTTATTAGGTGGTTTAAATTATATTGCTACCGTATTAAATATGCGTACTACTGGTATGACCATGACGCGTATGCCATTAACTATCTGGGCATTCTTCTTTACTGCGGTATTAGGGGTTTTATCATTCCCGGTATTATTATCAGGTTTTGTATTATTGATTTTCGATAGAAACTTCGGAACTTCTTTCTACTTATCTGAAATCTTTATTGGTGGTCGTGCTTTACCAAATGTTGGTGGATCAGCAATTTTATATCAACACTTATTCTGGTTCTTAGGTCACCCAGAGGTATACATCATTATGTTACCAGGTATGGGTATGGCTTCTGAAATTTTATCAAATAATAGTCGTAAACCTATCTTCGGATATTTAGCGATGGTTATTTCTTTAATAGGTATTACGGTATTAGCCTTCTTAGTTTGGGCGCATCATATGTTCGTAACAGGTATGAGTCCTTTCTTAGGTTCTATCTTTGTATTACTTACCTTGTTGATTGCGGTACCTTCTGCGGTAAAAGTATTTAACTGGTTAACAACGATTTGGAAAGGTAATTTAAGATTTACTGTAGGCATGTTATTTGCATTAGGTTTCGTATCGTTATTCATCTCTGGTGGTTTAACAGGTATTTTCTTAGGAAACTCTGCATTAGATATTCACCTACATGATACGTATTTCGTAATTGCGCATTTCCATATCGTAATGGGTGTATCTGCATTCTTTGGTATGTTTGCTGGTATCTATCATTGGTTCCCTAAAATGTTTGGAAGATTTATGAATAATACCTTAGGTTATATTCACTTCTTTATTACAATCATTGGTGCTTATTTAATCTTCTGGCCTATGCACTATGAAGGTGTTGCAGGGATGCCACGTCGTTATTATGATTTCTCAGCATGGCAATCATTCAATAGCTTCCAAGGTTTAAATGCATTCATCAGTGTGGTAACCATCATCGTATTCTTTGCACAATTATTATTTGTAGTTAATTTCTTTGTAAGTATTTTCAGAGGTAAAAAAGTAACTACTCAAAATCCTTGGCAATCACCTACTTTAGAGTGGACTACACCTATCCATCCTGGTCACGGTAATTGGGATGGTCCTATTCCTACTGTTTACAGATGGGCATATGATTATAAAGATAATGGCGAAGGTGGTGATTTCATCGCTCAAAATGTACCTTTAAAAGAAGGGGAAGAAGCACATTAAAATTAATAGTATAAAATAAAAAAACGCGTTGCATTTGCAACGCGTTTTTTTATTTTAAGGTAATAATTAAAGAAGTATCTTTTACGAGTATAAACTTATTCTCTTCAAATTCTGGTGCTTTTAATATATACGTTTTATTAAGCGAAACACCGTAAGCTTCTGTAGGGGCACCAACCAAATTCTTATCCATTTTATTATTGCTGTTTTTATCGTGCACGATGGCAAAAGCATAGCTCCCTTTGGGTAAGAATAAGCTTAGATTACTTCGTAAAGGCTCTTTAAAAACAAGGGTACTATATGCGGCTTTATTATTTTCTGGGAACCCCGTTTCTTTATTAAAAATCGAAATCAATAATTGTCCTTTTTTAGAACTTAAGTTATTGATTTTAATATTGACAGTATACTTTTGCGCTATAACTTCCTTATGTATAGCGCTAAACAAGAATACGGATAATAAAGCTGAACTTAAATATTTTCTATTCATAGTATTGTATACCTAATTTACTTAATGAGGAGCTCATCCATAAATAAAATACTTGGATTACCTTTTCCTTCATGCCAATTAGCTAATAGACCAGCATTTTTAGCCACTATTTTAAGATAGCTAGCTTTACAAGGCTTCTTCAAAAGAAAGCACTGTATAGCCTTTGCATCTAGGGTATTTTCTATTTTATTTTTTACAGTGCCTATTAAAGTCCAATGTTGTTGATCATCGCTTTTATAAAACGATACTTCAGGTGGAAATAATATCCAAGCACGAACATCTTGCAAACAATTCAACCCAACTTGTTGGAGATTACTTGGCTTTTTTAAGTCTACGATGCATTCCATATCGGTATCCTGAAAACCTTGCCAAGCCGTATTTAAACGAAAATCTGAAGCACCGTATAAGCCATCTACTAAGGCTTCTTTGCCTCCGCCGGTATAGGAATTTAGATAGGGTGTATGATAGCTTACTGAGTAAGTTATAACTGTTTTTTGAGCTTTCGAAGTTACAATCTTACTTTGTACTTCGCCCAGTTGTGCATAAGCTTCTATGGAGCAAGATTGTTTGATATAAAATGGTTTTTCGTAGGCTATGAATTTACTTTTAGTTGTACCTTCTACAATACGATAAAAAAGTTTGGCTTCTTTATCGATATGCACTAAACTAACTAGACTACTATCTTTAAATGGATTTTTAAAGTCTATGCTCGGTAGTGCTAGTAAAGTTTGCGAATACTTAACACTTATTGGATAAGCACTATACTCTTCGTTGGTATCGATTGTTAAAGGATGAATAAGTAGACCTCCATCTTTAATGCTATCGTAGGAAATACTTGCAGATGAAATTTCTTTACCATTGAAGCTAATGCGGTCTTGATCTTCTTTTACTATAACTAGTTTTTTATTGTTGCCCAATTGAATGGTTATTTTATCAAAGAGCGGTTGTGTAAGAATATAACTATTATCTACACCAGGCGCAATATCATATAAACCCATAGCACTCATAACATACCAAGATGACATTTGTCCGCAGTCTTCATTACCACTTAAACCATCAGGAGCATTATGATATAGTTCTTTCATAATGCGATGCGTATAATAACTGCTTTTCAAAGGATGATGCGTGTAATGATACAAGAAGGCCATATGGTGGCTCGGTTCGTTACCATGTGCATATTGTCCGATAAGCCCTGTAATATCGGCTTGTCCACGACCTTTCAAGTTGGTACTTGCCGTAAATAAGGCATCGAGCGATTGCTCAAAAGCCTTTGCACCACCCATATATTTTTTTAGGCTAGCTATATCTTGTGGTACATAAAATCGGTATTGCCAAGCATTAGCTTCGGTATAATTATTATTTACTTCATAAGGATTGAATGGCGTCCACCACATACCATTGGTCCTTGCACGCATAAATTTTCCATCAAAAACATTTTTCCATGATTGGGCACGAAGTGCATAATGACGAGCAATACTGTCTTTGCCAATTGCTTTAGCAAAGCTAGCAATACAAGCATCATCAAATGCGTATTCCAATGTTTTAGAAACGGACTCTGATTCCTGATCGGCAAAAAGACCATTATTTTTTGCATAAAGGTCAATACCAAATTGCTTCCTATTAACCGCTTCTATCATCGCTTTCAACGCTTTTGTGGTATCCATGGGTATACCTTTTAAAAGTGCATCCGCAATTACAGAAATACTATGATTGCCAATCATACAATATGTTTCATTAGCCGCTAATTCCCATATAGGTAATAAACTACCTTGTTGGTATTGGGTAAGAAACGTTTGGATGATAGCTTGTGTATTTTTACGATCGATTAAAGCAAATAAAGGATGTGTTGCTCTGTAGGTATCCCATAAAGAGAATACAGAAAAATAAGGCGAAGCACTTTTATGTATTTTAAAATCGCGACCTAAATAAGCACCATCTACATCTTGATAGGTATTAGGGTTAAGAAAGCTATGATAGAGTGCGGTATAAAAAATCGTTTGTTCATCTTGCGTACCACCTTCTACAGCGATCTTTGATAAAACACTATCCCATGTTTGCTCTTGTTGCTGCACTAAGCGTTTAAAATCGAAAGCTGGAATTTCTGTCAAAACATTATTTTTTGCCCCTTCCATACTTACTGCAGAGATACCCACTTTTACTTTTAAGGTGCCTACTTTTCCAAAAGAAAGAATAGCTTGATTAGCATTTTGCAGTAGTACTTTTTGTTGAGACGAGTGCCAATGTATTTGGGTATCCGTACCTGTTTTCAAAGCATAGCCTTCTATGGTATGATCAAAAACGGCATAAAAATAAATGCGTTGCTGTGCAGCCCATCCTTTAGAATATCGGTAGCCTCTTATGGTATGATCATCGACCCATTCTAAATGGCTTTTCAAAAGCTGATCTCTATGCGTTAAATCAATATGCACATAGGCCTTTTCAGTATTCGGGAAATGATATACATGGAGTGCACTGCGGGTGCTACTACTAAACGATACTTTTGTTTGGTAGCGATTTAAATAGGTACTGTAATAACCTATGCGTGCTTGTTCGCGTGCTTTAGGAAAAGAGGAAGCAAGCAATAGTTTATTAAAGCTAAAAATATTTGTTGTGGGGGTAAACAGCACATCGCAATAATCGCCAATACCGGTGCCGCTTAAATGCGTATGCGAAAAACCATACACAAGGCTGTCGGAATAATGATAGCCGCTGCAACCATCCCAACCTTCTAATCGGGTATCAGGACCCACTTGTATCATGCCAAAGGGCATGCTGGGTCCGGGATAGGTATGTCCGTGGCCACCGGTGCCAATAAAAGGATTTACTAATGAGGTGTAAGTTGTTGATTGTGCCTTAGCTAAGAAAGAAAGCAAGAAAAGGCAATAACGGAGTTTTAATAAGTAGCGCATAGAATAAAAATTAAAAAATAAAGATAGGGAAATCGCTAAAAATAGCTTTAAAGTTGGGCAAAATAAATATGGATGCTTGATTCATTTAAAAATAATTGATTCTTTATCTTATACCATTTTTTTGATAATTTAGGATTAAAGTTTATATTTGGTAACATTAGATTTAATCAATACATCATCAAATAAGATTATCCAAGGTATTATTATTCATAAAAATCAATTAAAATGTTCAAGAAATTTAATTTAACCGACAAATTGCTCTTTTTAGCAGCATTACTATCTCTTATATATTCAGAAATTTTATTTTTCAAAGGATATCATAATCATGCCATTTTTCTTGGACTATGGGTGCCTTCCATATTAGGTTTTGGAATTTATTTACGTTTAATAAATCAAGATAAAAATGATTGATTTTATACCCTACTTCGCAGGATTAATAACTCTAATTTTTGGAATTGGATTTGGCTATTCATTGTATAATGCAGATAAGAAAAAAAATTCAGAATAGTAAACCAGCAACTATTATAGTTTATTCTTATAAATAGTTCTATGTGTAATGCTATTGCACATAAGTAAAATTTTATGTTCTTTATTCTTTAGTCTACTTTAAAAAAGGAATTAATTATTCTATTTTATTGCTTCATTATTTGTAAAAGCAAATTGTAAAATGTTAGAAAAGTTATATCAAAAAATACTTTCAGAGAATATAAAGCATAAAATAGAAAAAGCTATTTTGTCTATAGCTATTACTAGTTTTATCATACATCTCATTATTATTTATTTGATTGAATTAAATTTAATTTATTTAAAGACACCCTCTAATTTATTAACCAATCCAATAGCGGCAATCTATACACCATTCTCTTTTATTTTAGTTTATGAAGTATACTTACTTATTTATTATCTACCAAAATCTTTCACAAAATATGTAAGTAAACAATACGAAATTATTTGCTTAATTATCATACGAAGATTGTTTAAAGATCTATCTAATTTACAAATTTCTGGTAATTGGTTTTCTATAAAATACGACTTACAATTTTCATATGACTTAGCTACTTCTTTATTTTTGTTTTTTCTGCTTTATCTTTTTCATTTACAGTATAAACCTAATAAAGGTATTAATCATAGTATCGAACTTAGAAGTCCCTCTGTGGAAAATTTTGTTCAAATAAAAAAAATGTTAGCACTTGTTTTAGTTCCAATTTTACTTTCTTTATCTATATATTCTTTTACTACTTGGATTTTTAATGTCATTTATAGCGAGACTAATAACATTAATTCTTTTTCTAATATTAATAATATTTTTTTCGAGCAGTTTTTTACTATTTTAATTTTTGCAGATGTTTTACTACTGTTATTTTCTTTTTATTTGACGGATGATTTCCATAAAGTAATGAGAAATTCCGGCTTTATTATATCAACTATTCTAATACGAATATCTTTTTCAACTACTGGCCTAGTAAATAATTTATTAATTGTTTGTGCGATATCATACGGGCTACTTATTACACTTATTCATAATAAGTTTGATAATAAAATTATCAGAGGTAATATAGGTAACGAGATTTAGCCGTATTCAAGTTTAATCTGTTTTATATTTTATTCTTTTTACAGCTATTACAAATTTCTTAATAGGATAGAGCAATTTAAAAGTTACCTTTTTATTTCTTCTTCATTTTTTTTAATTGTTTAACTAATTCATTTCAGTTTTGAGTCTATTTCAGTTAAATCAAATTTCGGGCTTCGCCCTCTTCATTTTTCGTTGTTTGAGGATTATGACATGATCCCGAAGAGGGGGATAAGCACCCAATTGATTACACTTCGTTTGCTTTTTTATATCCAATAGTCTTAGCCCAACAAGTTGTGCACGACTACCAGATATAAAAAAACCCAGCAAAAGCTGGGTTTTCAATTGGGTGCGGAGAGAGAGGGATTCGAACCCCCGGACCTTTGACAGTCAACGGTTTTCAAGACCGCCGCATTCGACCGCTCTGCCATCTCTCCGCGGCAAAAGTACGGTTTGAAAACCA
>ENA-OUVC01000049-OUVC01000049.1-marine-metagenome-genome-assembly--contig:-NODE-49-length-88744-cov-5.257356_pt1 | contig 88744 bp, 91 predicted proteins | sample MGYA00248622_ERZ508571 | MGnify/ENA primary metagenome ERZ508571 (study PRJEB26236, sample SAMN06267175) | marine metagenome | isolation source: Columbia River Estuary | place: USA:Columbia River Estuary... | reverse complement strand
CATCACGGCTTCCTCGGCCCGCTTGCCTTGAAGTAACGACTAAAGTCGAGACCGTTCACCCCCAAGAGTTAAGCGAATTACTATTTCAATATTTAGTTGTTTGAAAGGATTATTTTACAGGCTATTTTTAAATACTGTTAATTCAACTACTAATCGTAATCTTGATCAGAGTTTTTGCGCTTACCGCCGGTAGTAGCTTTACCTGATTTACGCCTTGATAACTCACGATCTGTCTCACGGCTCATCTGTTGTTCCATTAAAGTATTGCGTTTATCATGTGCTTTCTTACCCTTTGCAACTGCAATCTCAACCTTTGCTTTGCCATCTTTAAAGTAGAGTGAGAGTGGAACTAAGGTTAAGCCGCCTTGTTTAATTACCCCGGCAATCTGAGCAATCTCACGCTTATGTAGTAACAACTTACGATCACGACGGGGCATATGGTTGGTCCAACTACCTTGGTTATATTCAGGGATATGAATACCACTGACCCAGATCTCACCATCTTTTGCCATCGCATAGCCATCGGTAAGGGATGCTCTACCTGCTCTTAATGATTTAACCTCGGTGCCGGTTAAAACTAAACCACACTCATAAACCTCTTCAATAAAGTAATCATGGCGAGCGCTTTTATTTTGGGCAATAACCTTCTTGCCTAACTCCTTAACCAAAGCAACCCCCCAATCTTTTTTGTGGTGGTTGTTAAACCTTTAGGTATTTGCGAAGAGTTAATACCGATGCGATGCTAGAGACAACTAGTCCAGTCAACAGTAGCCAGGCACTGGCAACCCAAACATCTTTCCATGTGAAAAATTGTGTGAAGGTTAAAAGCGGTGAGACCCTACTATCAATAACATATTTAAAGCCAGCTAAGACGCCAACTGATACTACCCACCCTGAGATTGCGGCAAATATGCCCTCTAGTAAAAATGGTAATTGGATAGAAAAACTTGAAGCGCCAACTAACTTCATTACCCCAGTCTCACGCCTTCGGTTAAAGGCAGCGATTCTAAGGGTGTTGCTAATAAGTAGTGAGGCGGTGAAGACAGAGGCGGCGCCAATAATTAATGCACCATTTCGTAATACCGCTAATAATTTAAAGAATTTATCTAGGATTGCTCGCTGATCCTGAACAATATCAACCCCGGGCCGGCCAGCAAATGCACTTTCAATTACTGCAAATCTAGTTGGATCTTTAAGTTTTATTCTAAATGATTCTGGCAGCTGATCTGCAGTTACATTTTGGGCAATTGCTGATCCTTTAAATCGCTCTTGAAAACGCTCAAACGCCTCTTTTTGAGATTCGTAATAAACATTTGCCACCGCAGGAAGTGCTTGCAGATCTTTTTGAATACCAATCTTTTGCTCCTGGGTAATTATTCCATTCGCACATGATTGAGCATCAGATAATGAGCCGCAGAGAAATATCGAGACCTCGATCTTGTCATACCAGTAATCCTTCATTACCCGCACCTGCGAGTTAGCAAGTAATCCAACACCAAGTAAAGATAGTGAGATTGCTACAGTGATCATTACCGCAAAGGTCATAGTTAAATTTCGGCGCAGGCCAATGCCCACCTCACTGATTACAAATTTAGCGCGCATTTACCAACCCTATCTTTTTCATCTGCTCAATTAACCGGTATAGCCATAGACGCCACGGGCTTGATCACGTATTACATGACCGCCCTCTAACTCAATAACACGCTTTCGCATCTGGTCGACAATTCCGGAGTCATGAGTTGCCATCACAACAGTAGTTCCCTCGCGGTTAATCCGATCTAGCAGTTTCATAATGCCAACTGAGGTGGCTGGATCTAAGTTTCCAGTTGGCTCATCGGCAATCAAAATTGTTGGCCGAGAAACATAGGCTCGAGCAATTGCCACCCGCTGTTGCTCACCTCCTGATAACTCATTTGGCCGGCGGTCTCCCTTTTCCTCAAGTCCAACTAACTCAAGTACCTCTGGCACCTCGCGGCTAATTTGTTTATTTGAGTAGCCAAGCACATGCAAGGTGAAGGCAACATTTTCAGAGACTGTTTTATTTGGTAGCAATCTAAAATCTTGAAAGACTGTGCCTACCTGCCGGCGCAGCTCTGGAACTTTATGATCGGCTAAAGTATTTAACTCTTTGCCTGCCACATGAATCACTCCAGCACTTGGCCGATCTTCCCGTAATACCAATCTTAAAAATGTTGATTTACCAGAACCAGATAAGCCAACTAGGAAAACAAATTCACCTTTTGTGATTTCAAGATTAACCCCATCTAGGGCTGGTTTTTCTTGCCGCGGATATAACTTGGTAACATTTTCAAACCGAATCACAGTGGGCAAGCCTTCCTATAATAATTAATTTAGATAGGGATAGTTTAGATAACTAATCACCGAAGTTCGGTGATTTAGCAGTAATTTTAGATAATTATCGCTGTGAATTAAGCCTAAGTATGAGGTTACTCTCTCTCCTTACGCCATTTAATACCAGCCTCAATAAATCCATCAAGATCACCATCTAAAACCGCAGATGGATTTCCTACTTCATAATCTGTCCGCAGGTCCTTAACCATTTGATAGGGAGCTAATACATAAGACCTCATTTGATTACCCCAAGATCCTGAGTTATCACCCTTTAATGCATCCATCTTTGCTCGCTCTGCTAATCGGCGCCGCTCTAATAACTTTGATTGCAAAACCGCCATTGCCGTTGCTTTGTTTTGAATTTGCGATCTCTCATTTTGACAGGAGACCACAATGCCAGATGGTGTGTGAGTAATTCGAACCGCTGAGTCGGTTGTGTTAACACCTTGCCCACCAGGACCTGAGGATCGATAAACATCAACTCGTAAATCTTTCTCATCAATTTCAATATGATCACTTTGTTCAACTACCGGTACAACCTCAACACCTGCAAATGATGTGTGCCTGCGTGATTGCGAATCAAAGGGAGAGATCCGAACTAGCCGGTGTGTGCCCTGTTCAACTGAGAGCCGGCCATATGCGTATGGCGCACTAATGCGAAATGTAGTTGATTTAATACCAGCCTCCTCAGCATAGGAGGTTTCTAATACATCAGTTTTATAATTGTGGCGTTCGCAAAACCTAAAGTACATCCGCATTAACATCTGCGCCCAATCAGCAGCCTCTACCCCTCCGGCCTCTGATCTAATAGTCATAAGCGCATCTCGCTCGTCATACTCACCACTTAGTAATGTCTGCACCTCAAGATCATTTATTACTTTAGTTAGTTCATCTAACTCTTTATCAATATCTTTAAATGCAGCCGCTTTATCACTATCACCATCGGCAAGCTCTAGCATGACCGGTAGATCATTAAGACGGGAGCGGATAGCGCCCACCTTATTTATAATTGATTGCGCCCTGGATAATTTACTAGTTATTACTTGAGCAGCAGCTGGATCATCCCAAAGATTTGGTGCACTTGCTTGTTGTTCAAGCTCACTAGCTGCAGCAATTAATTTAGGCAGATTTAGCACCTGTTCAATTGATTGCAGGGTGTTATCAATTTTTGCGATCTCATCTTGATACTCACGGGCGGCCATGAGCATAAGGATAATCTAATTAGGTATGTATGCCGAACTTGCGCCAACGGTGGTGGTGATCTGCAAATTATCCATCTGGTTAAGGTTAAAAGAGGTGATTTTAATTTATTTAAACAGTTTGTTTTTTTGTCTCATCTCGGTGCTTGCGTAAATAAATCATAAATGGTGTACCACCAGTACCCACAGCTGATGGATTACCAGGGGTTGCCTGGGCTTGGGCATGAATATAAGTTCCAGCGTACTCAAGATGCATCGCTCTGAAGTTTGCTACTAACTCAACGCACTCATTAAATACTGCATTAAGTGTTGCTCGCTTAGTTGTAGTAACAAAGTTACGTACTGATGGACCTGCCTCTACCGCTTCAATAAATTTAACATGCTTTGGTGGCATATAGGTGCGCATCTCCATTAGGTACTCTCGCAACTCATCGCGTTCATGTTCAATACCTAGGACACCATCCATCGCTGGAATAATTGCACTTTGTGCACCTGTCTCACCACGGAAGGTTTGCCCTACTCCCTTATATGCATCTACACCTTCGTAAACAACACCATTTGGTAGTGATGGGTTATTACGCCAACCAAAGATATATGGCCTAACTCGGTGGAAGTAAATATATGGATCACATCTTTCAGGCATTCTGCCCAATACTTGATACATCGCAGTAAGAGCGTTACGTAATTTAGTAATTGCTTCCTCTACCTTCTCGGCATCATTATCAACTACCGCTTGCTGCGCATCCTCGATTGCTTTTAACGCCTTTCCAGCTTTTTTCTCAATCTCAATGTGAATTAAAATAAACCACTCTTCATCTTGGCCACCTAAGAAACATTGCGCTAACCCAATGTTGCCGCACTCAATCGGTCCACTTTTATCAAATCGGCGCCAATTATCTGATGCATAGCTTTGATAGGAAAGAATTGGTGGCCTTCCTACTAACTTTCCAACCTCATACCAAGGCAGAGCTAAATTTGCTGGCATTACTGTTGCAGCGGTGTTATCACTCCATTGATAAGCCTGTCCGATATAACTTAAAACTAACATTGCCCTTTGAATCTCAGCCTCACCTTTTAATTTATCAATATTAAATTTAGGAAGGGCTTTTACCTTTGCCCTAAAGTTTGTACTCATTAATAACTTAGGAAGATCCTTACCGAATTGATCCCACTCTTCATTTCCGGCAGATAGCGAAAGAGCTGGATCAGATGTTGGCAAATAGCCAAACTCCTCAGTTACTCCAAAATCAGCAAGTTTGACTGGCTTCATTTTTCCTCCATGCTCAGTTACTACATCTAAAGATATGTAAGTTAATTTACATATCTACTATTACGATAAATTCAAAATTACATCTGCTCGATTTTTTGTAGACTCAACCACCTTAGCATTAACCTCATCAGAACCATGAGTCCAAGCGTGAGCAGATTCTGGAGATCGGCCATACCTTATGCTGCGCGCCATTAACCTCTCCCACCTTAAATTATCATTGATTTCGATATACCAAGATTCGGTAAGAAAAGAACTGACATCTTGCCAGCCATACTTATCAAGTAATAAGTAGTTTCCTTCAGTTAGCACTAATTTAGTATCTTTTAATACTACCCCTTCAGCTACGATCGATTCTTCAATCTCACGATGAAAAATCGGGAAGTAAATATCAGATTTTAGATCAAATTTAATACGTTTCATTAATTCGGAAAAACCTGTGGCATCAAATGTGTCGTAGGCGCCTTTGCGATCAGAGCTTCCATGCTCTGCCAATAATTTATTACTTAGGTGGTAACCATCCATTGGAACTAAAACTGCTTTATCTTTTACTAAGTTATCTAATAAATAAGATGTGAGGGTTGATTTTCCAGCGCCAGGTTTTCCTACCACCCCAATAATAATTCTTTCACTCTCTTTTGCCTGTAAATCTCTTACGCGCTTTAGCGCCTCTTCAACTGTATTTATTACTATCGGCATCTTTTATTTATCTATAGGGTAGGAATTGATGATTAATTATTTTTATGGTTTAATCGAAGAAATACCTATTGCACACACCTCATTTGCAATAAGTGCATCCTCAACAGTTGCTAGGTCTGGATTTACAATTCCAGTTTTTACCTCTTGGATCCATGCTTTTAACTCTTCAATATAAGAAGGTTCAAAACGAACCATCCAGTTATTAGCCATTTTTCCACCCTTGGTTGCGCCACCAACCCCGTTTACCTGAGTAATTACATCCCCATGAGTTCCAATTTGAATTGAACCTTTTTCGCAAATAACTTCAACTCTGCAATCAAATCCATAATTATTAAAAGCAACCACATCGCCAACCATTGTTACACCGCTTTTAAGGCGGCCGATGATTATTAGTGGATCAGCTAATCCATCTGGTGAGAGGGATGAGCGCCTTGGATAAAAACTTTGAATTGATTCCCATTCATCCTTAAATAACCATCGATAAATATCAAAATCATGGATTGCAATATTTGTGAATAGCCCGGTAGTGGTTGCCCCAGTCGATGCAACATTTCGAGTTACAGTTCTAAAGAATGTAGGGGGACCAAAATCACCAGTTGCAATGAGGCGACGAACCTCTTGGTAGCAAGGATCAAAACGTCGCATAAAACCAAAATTAATCATCTTCTTACCCACCCGCTCTTGGTAGGTGCGAATCTCAGCAGAGATCATTCGTGCATCTTCTAAGGTTGTAGCAATTGGCTTTTCACACAAAATTTGTTTTCCAGAAGCAATCGCTAACCTTAAATGTGGCACATGTAGCGGATCTGGGGATGCAATTATTACGGCATCAACCCTTGAATCATTCATTAATTCCTCGGGGTTAGTAGTTGAAAAAAGAACAGTCCCAAGCTCTGCCGATAGCTCAGCAATCTTTTTTGTATCTATATCAGAGAGTCCAACAACTGTTGCATCAGGCACATGTTCTTTGATAAACCTTGCGTGCCCAGCACCCATTACACCGGTGCCAATAATTCCAACTTTAATCATTATTTCATCACCCCGATTTTAAAATCACACTGCTATAAGGAATGGCATCTCCAGTATGAATTATCGCAAGTGATTGTCCGACCTTAATCTTAAACTCCTCATGCGGAATTAAGATGGTTGGAATATTTTCATAATGTTTCTTATATGAGGCAACTGTTTTTGCATCAACTTTTTCAGAAAACTCATTAGCTAAGTAAAGTCCAGTTAAATCTAATAATGGCAAAATGGCATCTAATACATCTGGGATAGTTGGAAAGCCTTTTATTAATGCAAGATCAATAAGTTCAACTCCGGGATAACTTGGAAATGGCCCATCCACAATCGCTAATGTATTTACATGCCGAAAACGAGCAAGGGCTGAGGCAAGTTGGCCGTTAATAATTCCATTTTTTAACATTAGATTTCCTTCTGAGATTGGATTAATAATGATATCTGCTCACGCGTTGGTAAGGAAGGCGTAGCCCCAACGCTTTGTACCGAAAGGGCGCCAGCAGCGCAGGCAAAGCGGATTGCAGAATCTAAATCAACTCCTTCACTAATTGCAACAGCAAGGGCGCCACAAAAAGCATCACCTGCAGCGGTGGTATCAACAGGTGAGACCTTAAATGCCTTAAAAACAGATTTACCATCTTTACTTATTAAAACAGCACCCTCTTCGCCTCTAGTAATTAATACTGAACTTACACCTTGGTCAATTAACATTTTGCCGGCAGCAGAAGCACTCTCAGCATCAATAACCTTAATGCCGGTTAAAAACTCAGCTTCAAATTGATTTGGCACTAATAAATCAACGGTACTTAAAAACTCCTTTGAAAGTTTACTTGCTGGCGCAGGGTTTAATATATTATAAAAACCCATAACCTTTGCCCTTTTAAATATTGTTGCTAGCTCAGAAATAGGGCTTTCAAGTTGTGCTAAAAGTATCTTTTTATCTTTAATACTGCTTAATAATTCATCAGTAACAAACTCTGCTTTTAGCTCTGAATTAGCACCTGCAATAACAATAATTCTATTTTGCCCCTTTTTATCTACTTCGATTACGGCAGTGCCGCAAAATCCAGAGATTTCTTTAACATACTTATGATTGATTCTTTCCTTTATTAAAACCTCACGTAGTGTTGTTGAGTTTGCATCATTTCCTAATACACCAACCATTGTTACCTCACCGCCTGAACGAGCGGCAGCAACTGCTTGATTTAAACCTTTTCCACCAGAAAAGATCTCAAGGCGATCACCTAAAACTGTCTCACCAGGCGCAGGCATTCTCTCTAAATATGTAACAATATCTATATTAAGACTTCCAACAACTAAGACGCCCATACAGTATTTAAACTACATACCAACATCTGTAAGTGACTTAGATAGTAATTCCAAACCTAATTTTGTATCTGCTTCAGAGATATTACATGGTGGAACCATATGAATTCGATTGAAGTTATTAAATGGCATTAAGCCATTTTTCTTACAAGCTGCCACAATCTCATTCATCTTTGGACTAGAAGCGCCATATGGGGCAAGTGGCTCACGTGTTTTACGATCTGTGACCATATCAATTCCCCAGAAAACACCAGCACCACGAATGTCACCCATTACTTGGTGTTTTTTAGCTAACTCATGAAGGCCTGGTCCAAGAATTTTCTCACCGATGCTTGCAGCATTTTCAACCATCTTCTCACTCTTCATAACATCAATTGTGGCAACCGCTGTTGCGCAAGCAAGTGGGTGGCCAGAGTAGGTAAGTCCACCTGGAAATACTCGCTCATCAAAGCTTTTAGAAATTGGTTCAGATATAACTACGCCACCTAATGGAACATAGCCAGAGGTAACACCTTTAGCAAAAACAATTAAATCTGGCGTAGATTTTGAGTGTTGATATCCAAACCATTTACCAGTTCGCCCAAAGCCTGACATAACCTCATCAGATATCCAAAGAATTCCATACTTATCACATAGTGCGCGCAAGCCATCCAGATAACCTGCTGGTGGCATTAATACGCCGGCAGTTCCAGGAACACCCTCTATTAATATCGCAGCAATTGTTTTTGGTCCTTCAAAAATAATTGTTTGCTCAAGGTGCTCAAGTGCGCGTTGTGACTCCTCTGCCTCATTTGTTGCCCAAAAAGCTGAGCGATAAAGATATGGCCCCCAAAAATGCACATGGCCAAAAGCGAACTCATTTGGAAAACGTCTTGGATCTCCAGTTGCATTAATTGCAGAGCCGGTATTGCCATGATAAGAGCGGTATGTGGAGAGAATTTTGTGTCTATTGCTATGAAGTCTGGCCATTCTTACTGCGTTTTCAATTCCATCTGCCCCAGCATTTGTAAAGAAGACCTTTTTAAAGTTATCACCAGATATTTCAAGAATCCGCTTTGCTGCTTCATTGCGCGCCTCATTGGCATGTTGTGGCGCAATTGTGGTGAGAATATCTGCTTGCTCTTTAATGGCGGCGATGACCTTTGGATGTTGATGGCCAATATTTGTAAAGACTAATTGGCAGGAAAAATCTAAATACTTTTTACCAGTGAAATCCCAAAAGTATGAGCCGGCGCCACCTGCGATTGCCATCGGAGAGATCTGGGCTTGAGCAGACCAGGAGTGGAAAACATTAGCCCGATCATCAGCAAATACCTTCGCTGCCTTATCTGGATTATTTTCTGGGCTATTCAACACACTCTCCTATCCCTTGCTCCATGTGGCCAATCTAATCACCTATGCGAGTTTTTTGGTAGTAAGTCGAGTAGAGAGGTGAGTAAACCTGAAGTATTGTACAGATATGAAAATTGTCTCACATTGGATCAACGGCGCGATTTCGCAGAGTAAATCAGAGCGCAGCGGTGAGATATTTAATCCTGCAACTGGAAAAGTTTCTGGGAATGTTAATTTTGCAACTACTGCAACTGTAGATGAGGTTGTTAATGTCGCCAGTAAGGCATTTGAACAGTGGCGCCATAGCTCACTTACCAAGCGAACTCAGGTGCTATTTGCCTTTCGCGAATTAGTAAATCAAAATAAGGAAAAGTTAGCAGCAATAATTACTGAGGAGCATGGAAAAGTATTAAGTGATGCCCTCGGTGAAGTAACCCGCGGACTTGAGGTAGTGGAGTTTGCCTGTGGAATCCCCCACCTGTTAAAGGGTGGATTTTCTGAAGAGGTCTCAACCGGCGTTGATGTTTACTCCATTAGGCAACCACTTGGAGCTGTTGCCATTATTTCTCCATTTAATTTTCCGGCAATGGTGCCGATGTGGTTTTTCCCAATTGCAATCGCATGTGGAAATACGGTAATTGTTAAGCCATCTGAGAAAGATCCAAGTGCAATTATGTTAATTGCACAGCTTTGGAAAGAGGCTGGATTACCTGATGGCGTATTTAATGTTGTGCATGGTGACAAGGTAGCTGTTGATGCTTTGCTTACGCATTCAGGAGTTAAATCTGTCTCCTTTGTTGGCTCAACTCCAATCGCAAAGTATGTTTATGAAGTTGGCACAAAATCTGGCAAGCGGGTGCAGGCATTAGGTGGGGCAAAAAACCACATGATTGTTCTGCCAGATGCTGATTTAGATCTTGCCGCCGATGCTGCGATTAATGCTGGCTTTGGCTCAGCTGGTGAGCGGTGCATGGCAATCTCAGCAATTGTTGCAGTTGAACCAATTGCAGATAAATTAATTGAGAAGATTAAAGAGCGAGCTTTAAAGATTAAAACTGGTGATGGCACAAAAGGTGCTGATATGGGCCCTCTTGTTACCAAAGTTCACCGTGACAAAGTTGCTGCATATATTGGAGCTGGTGAAAAAGAGGGCGCCAAAATTGTTTTTGATGGTCGAGATGTAAAGGTTGATGGGGAAGGTTTTTGGCTGGGGCCAACATTGTTTGACAATGTAAAGGCAAATATGAGTATTTATCAAGAAGAGATCTTTGGTCCAGTACTTAGTGTAATTCGGGTAAAAACATATGATGAAGCGCTTAAATTAGTTAATGATCACCAATATGGAAACGGCACAGCAATATTTACCAATGATGGTGGAGCTGCAAGACGTTTTCAAAATGAGGTTGAGGTTGGAATGGTGGGAATAAATGTTCCTATTCCAGTACCAATGGCTTACTTCTCATTTGGTGGTTGGAAGAACTCATTATTTGGTGACTCTCATGCACATGGAACAGAAGGAGTTCACTTCTTTACCAGAGGAAAGGTTGTTACCTCTCGCTGGTTAGATCCTAGCCATGGTGGAATTAATTTAGGCTTCCCGCAAAATACTTAAAACTAGCCGCGAAGATTTTTAGCAAGCTCTTTAAAATCATTAACCATAAAATCAACCTCATCTTGTCCATGGGCCAAACTTATTAACCACTGCTCATCTAATCCTGGTGGAGTCATAATTTGATGATTTAGCGACCAGAGAAATGACAACTCAGCTACTTGAAAATCAGTTGCTTTATAATCGCGATAATTTCTAACTGGCGCAGGTGACCAAGTAATACACCCTTTAACACCAAAGCCGACGGTATGGGCTGGTAATTCATACTCAGTAATAATTTCACTAATTCGATTTAACGCTTGAATATTTAATGACTCAGCATTATCTAATGCTTCTTTAGTGCAAATTTTATCAACTGCCCGCACCGCAGCCATTGCAAGTGCATGTCCATTAAATGTTCCAAGGTGTGGCATTCTGCCATCAGTTACTGGCTTCATAAACTCTGCTTTGCCACCAAATGCTGCCAGTGGAACGCCACCACCAATTGACTTGGCAAGTGCGATTAAATCTGGAATAACACCTAGGCGTTGAGATGCACCTTGTGGTCCGGCGGTAAGTCCAGTCTTTACCTCATCAAAAATTAAAACAATCTTATATTCATCACATAGTGCTCTAACTGCCTCAAGATATCCCTCATCGGGTAAAACAATTCCAATATTTTCTAAAACTGGCTCAACAATAAAGCAGGCAATTGTCTTAGCATGATTTCTAAATACATTTTCAAGGGCTGAAATATTATTAAATGGCACAATATACGCCTCACCTGGTACAGCTGCATTTCCTACTACAACATTTGGTGACTCAGCATCACCTGCATTTTCTATTGATGGTTTAGTTGAGAACAAGACCGCATCACCGCTGCCATGGTAGCCACCCTCAACCTTTACAACTCCCTCTTTACCTGTGTAAGCACGTGCAGTACGAACTGCATACATAGTTGATTCAGTTCCAGAGTTAGTGAACCTAAGCTGCTCAATTCCAAAACGCCGGCATAGCCGTTCAGCAGCATCTCTTGAGAGTGGAGATGGTGCGGTATATAAAGTTCCAACATCAAGTGCTGCGCGAAGCTCGGCAACGACCTCTGGGTTTAAGTGGCCAGCAAGCATGGAGCCAAAGCCCATAGATAGATCAAGCATCTTTCGACCATCAACATCGGTTACCCAAGCACCTTTGGCAGATACAACTGAGATTGGATATGGATCAAATGATTGAAAGGTTGAGTGAGCACCTAATGGAATACTGCTTAACGCTAACTGATGCTCAAGACCTGAACTAAGTAATCTGCTTTTATATAAATCTAATTGTTGTTGTAAAAGCTTTTCTAATCTAACGCTATCTAGTGGTTTTGAATGTGCAGGTACCGCACGGAAGGTTTGAGGATGGTGCGTTTGGGTTTTCATTGCAGGTTGGAACAGTAAATGGGTTCAGATAGAACCAGAATTTAGGGCCACACTCCTTGCTAAATTTTAATACGACGCCAGTTTAGCAGGGTGATTATTTAAATCAACTATGCGCGTTTCATGTGTAAATTAACACACAAAATAGGGTTATTTTGGCGTTTATTACTTTTTGTAATACTAAGATTTTTAAAAATTAGTTAAATTTTAGTAAAAAAGTATTTGTTAGAGCAGGTAGCATCTACACATGATACGTGAGCGAGTTGACCTATCCGCAGCTCAGATTGAGCATTTAAAAAGTTTAGTAACTGGATTGGTATCAACAAATGAAACTGTACTTGATCAACATGGGCGAGATGAATCTGCAATTCCACCAGTTAGACCTTCAGCTGTTGTCATGCCACAAAGTACCGAAGAGGTTTCTAAAGTTTTAGCTTATTGCAATGCTGAAAGAATTCCAGTAGTTGCATTTGGTGCGGGCTCATCCCTTGAAGGCCATGTTTTGCCTCTATTTGGTGGCATATCACTTGATTTAACGCAGATGAATAAGATTATTGAGATCAGGCCAGATGATCTATTGGTGAGAGTTCAGCCAGGCGTGCACAGAGTTGCGTTAAATGAAAAAATATCTAGCTCTGGTTTATTTTTCTCAGTAGATCCTGGCGCTGATGCGACCTTAGGTGGCATGGCTGCTACTGGAGCAGCTGGAACGACCACTGTTCGATACGGATCAATGCGCGATAATGTTTTAGCACTAACTGCGGTTATGGCAGATGGCACAGTATTTAAGACTGGACGAGAGACTAGAAAATTATCAGCTGGCTATGACCTAACTAGATTACTAGTTGGCTCAGAGGGTACATTGGCAATTATTACCGAGTTAACTCTTCGAGTATTTGGCATTCCAGAGAAGATGGCTGCTGCGATAGTTCGCTTTAAAACTCTAGCTGATGGAGTTACCGCTGCAACTGCAATAGTTAGATCTGGTATATCAATTGCAAGATGTGAATTTTTAGATGCTAAGTGCATAAAGAATGTTAATTCTCATGATGGGCTAAATTTGACTGAGGTACCAACTTTATTCTTTGAATTCCATGGCTCACCCGCTGGAGTAGCAGAGGATGCAGCATCTGTGAAAAGTATTGTGGAGGAGTTTGGTGGATCAGAGTTTGAATGGACCACAGATGAAGGTGCTCGTCGTAAATTATGGCAAGCCCGTCATAATGCTTATTGGGCCGGTATTGCAGCAAATCCAGGAAAGCGCGCAGTTAGTACAGATGCAGCTGTGCCACTTTCAAAACTTTCAGATGCGGTAACTGTTGCAGATCAAATACTTGCTAAACATCCATATCCATATTCAATTTTGGGACATGTTGCAGATGCAAACTTTCACTGCTTTATAGTCACCGATCCAGCAAAGCCAGAGGAGTTAGAGGATGTTCGTCACATTACTCATGAGATCACAATGAAGATGATCGAAATGGGTGGAACCTGCACCGGTGAACATGGAATAGGCTCAGGGAAAATTCAGGCTCTAGTTGCAGAAACTGGCGCTCCAGCGGTTAATATTATGAAATCAATAAAGCAAACATTGGATCCAAATAACATTTTAAATCCAGGAAAGGTTTTTAACTAATGAGTCTTGCAGTATGGCAGGTAACAATTGCAGCCCTCCTTGCAGTATTAGCCTTTGACCTAGCCTTAGCGGTTATTAGAAGAAACAAAGAGACCTCTATTAAAGAGGCTGCGGCCTGGACATTTTTTTATGTAAGTGCAGCAATTGCTTTTGGATACTCACTTGGAGTTTGGAACACAACCCAAGCACGTGGTGAGTTCTTTGCTGGCTGGATTACTGAGTACTCACTTTCGGTAGATAATCTATTTATATTTATATTAATTCTTGCCCGATTTAAAGTAGATAAAACAAAGCAACAATTGGTTTTATTAGTTGGAATTATTATGGCTTTAGTTTTGCGCGGTATCTTTATTGCATTAGGTAGCGCTGCGATTTCAAGATTTTCTTGGGTGTTTTATATATTTGGTGCATTCCTTCTCTTTACCGCATACAAACTAATAAGTGAAGCAGATGAAAAGGAGTGGAAGGAAGGAAAACTAATAACTTGGTTTAGAAAAAAGGGTGCATCTCCTTTAACTATTGTTTTAGTTGCAATTGCCTTTACTGACTTAATTTTCGCCCTTGATTCAATTCCGGCAATTTTTGGGTTAACTAAGGATCCTTATATAGTTTTCACAGCTAACGCCTTTGCGCTCATGGGACTTCGCCAGCTCTACTTCTTGCTAGGCGGGCTGATGAATAAATTAATTTACTTAACTCAAGGATTAGCAATAATTCTTGGATTTATTGGAATCAAGTTGATAATCGAGGCGATTCACGGTGGTGGTACCCACAAAATTTTTGGTGTTGAAATCCCAGAAATTTCAACTCAATTCTCGCTAATAGTCATTGTTGGAACTTTGATCATTACAACTATTGCAAGTCTGTTCGTTAGTTCTAAATCAAAGGTGGCAGAATAGCCCTCATGATTGAGGGCTCAAATAAGATTCAGGTTTTCGAACCACATCGCTCATCTCTGCCACCCCTTAAGCCATATATTTCTGAGTTCTGGCGCAGGCGGGAGTTTGCAACAGAGCTTTCAAAATTCTCTGACAAAGCAGAGTATTTGGAGTCAAAGTTAGGAAAAGTTTGGCTAGTTTTAAATCCATTATTTTTAGCGGTGATCTACTACTTACTTGTAACGATCATTCAAGGTAGATCAACACAGACAAATTCATTTACGATTCTCTGTCATATTCTGATCGGTTTATTCACTTTTTACTTCGCACAAAACTGTATCTTGCTAGGTGCCCAATCAATTACCTCTGGCGGGCGGCTTATCTTAAATCAGGCCTTCCCAAGATCACTTCTTCCCTTATCTAGCGCAATTAGTGCTGCGCGGCAGTTTCTACCAACTTTGCCGGTATATATATTAATTGTTCTCATCGGTAAATTAGTTTTTAACGATGAAGCTCTTCCAGGACTTACCTGGAATTACCTTCTTATTCCATTTATATTTATATTATTAGCGCTTACAAGTTTTGGGCTTTCACTTTTATTTGCAACAATGAATGTTTACTTCCGAGATACAACTAAATTACTTTCATACATAATGCGGATTTGGCTTTACGCATCCCCGGTGCTTTGGCAGCCAGATATGCTCACTGGTTGGTATCGGATTATTCTCTACTTAAATCCACTAGGTCCAATACTTTCTGCTAACTCAAGAATTTGGATTGATGGGCTGACCCCAACCGCCCCGCAATTACTTGCTTGCTCATTTTGGGCATTTGGTTCTATTTTGCTAGGTGGTTACTTCTTTATTTCTAGGGAGCGTGATTTTGCAATCCACATCTAATCAAAAGTTTGTTTTGCCAGAGAATCTGGCAATTCGTATTGAGAATCTCTCAATTAGCTACAAAATAAATGTTGAGTCAAAGAAAACATTAAAGAACGCGCTAATGAGAGCAAGTCGGGGTGAGCGGATTAGAACAAGAACTGTGGAGGCGGTTAAAAATTTAACTCTTGATATTGCCCATGGTTCAGTAGTGGGAATTGTTGGCGCAAATGGCGCGGGTAAATCAACGCTGATGAGATCAATCGCTGGAATCTTGCCACCAACTACTGGACGAATTGCAGTAAATGGTCGGATATCGACCTTGCTAGCTTTAGGTGTTGGTTTTAACCAAGCATTATCTGGTCGAGATAATATTATTTTAGGTGGCTTAGCAGCTGGTATGAGTAGGGCAGAAATAGATAGTCAAACTGATGCAATTGCACAATTTGCTGATCTACCTGAAGGTTTTATTGATATGCCAGTTCGCACCTATAGCAATGGTATGTATAGCCGAGTTGCATTTTCAGTAGCAGTAAACATGACACCAGATATCCTGTTATTGGATGAGGCTCTCTCTGCTGGTGATGCAGCTTTTAAAGAAAAATCATTTAATCGAATGCGCCAACTCTGTGCAGAGGCAAGAACTATTTTAATTGTTTCGCACGCACTCTCTTCAGTCAATGAACTTTGTGATCAAGCAATCTGGTTGCATAAAGGACAAATGCTGGCGAGTGGAAAGCCTGAAGATATTACCGAGCAATACTTAAAGTTCTTAAATGTTGGTAAATTACCCTCTAGTTATGAAGATTTATAAGGGTAATACAAAAAATACTACAGTAATAACTGCAGCTAAAGCTGCTGCTTTAAGCAGAATAATAATTGCGGTTTTCCGATCTGCCCTACGGTCTTCAACTGATGACACTCTTGAAATTTTTCCAAGCCTTTCGAAATTAAATGTTCCAGCAAGGCCATAAGCTAAACAAAACTTACTTCTAGATTGCACAAACCCTACTGAAAAAATCATTGCCGGAATAAAGATAGAAAATCTAACAGATCGACCTTGATCTGCCGCTAAAATGCCAATTACTGAAGATATTGTTAAAAACAAACCAAATAATGCCACTATCTGCCTACTTCTAATTTCATCCTTGCCGAGATTGCAGGTACCTGGAATATATTGATTACTCATTTAAGCATCTTCTCGCTCTTCATCATCGCGCCAAACTTCATACTCATCATTTTCGGAGCGAGCAAGCCAATTAAATAAAGCTTTGATGGCACCAAATAAAAGCGCAACAGCTGTAAGGGCTGTAGATAACCGCTTAATTACTTTAAACATAGGCTAAATCTACTATAACTAAGCTCTTATTGTTACTAATTACTTTCTGCTGCGAGTTTAGTGATGGCATCTTCATTCAGGCGAAACACAGTCCACTGATCCATGGCCTGTGCGCCAAGAGATTTATAGAAATCAATTGCTGGCTTATTCCAATCAAGTACCCACCATTGAAATCTTGGGTAGCCTCGTTCAACACAAATCTGTGCCAACCTAATCAGTAACGCCTTACCGTGACCTGCGCCACGATACTTTGGATCAACAAATAGATCCTCTAGATAGATCCCATGCTTGCCCAGCCAGGTTGAGTAATTCAAATGCCAAATAGCAATTCCGGTAATCTCATCACCTAATTGCGAAAGTTCGCAGTAAACCTGAGGGTTTTCACAAAAGAGTGATCTCTCAAGATCTTCTAACGATAAAACAACTTCAGCTGGAGCCTTCTCATACTCAGCAAGTGCATGGATATAGCGAAAGATCTCTGGTAAATCAGCTGGGATAGCAGAGCGGATAGTTACTGACATTTATAGTATTTTTGCCGCAGTAAATGCAAATTGAATATCAGCCCAAAGATCATTCACATCTTCAATACCTACTGAGAAACGAATTAAATTCTCTGGAATAGTATGGCTCTCAGTTGCCCATCTGCGCCTGCGCTCCCAAATAGATTCCACACCGCCAAGTGATGTGGCATTGGTTATTAACTTTGAAAAATCACACATTTGATCGATCTGCGCAGTAGTTGCTTTAACCTCAAATGAGATCATCGCGCCAAAGCCCTTCATAAATGATTTGGCACGCTCATGGTAAGGATCTGCAGTAAGTCCGGGATAGCGAACCTTTGAAACTCTGGGATCTTTTACCAACCGATTTGCCAACTCCATAGCATTTTCCTGCGACCGCTGCATACGAAGTGCAAAGGTGCGCAAACCTCGAAGTGCTAACCATGCCTCAAATGGTCCAGCAATTGCTCCGCCATAACGCCGGGCTTGTTCTAATCTGCCATAAAGTGCTTTGTCATTTGTACTAACTGAACCAAGTAATAAATCACTGTGGCCAGAAAGATATTTAGTAACTGAGTGCAAAGTTATGTCGGCGCCAAGGGCTAATGGGTTTTGAATCATTGGCGTAGCTAGCGTGTTGTCTACTGCTACCCAACAACCTGCAGCTTTGCCAGCTGCGATGACTTTTGGTAAATCTACAACTTCAATTGCTGGATTAGTTGGTGATTCTAGATAAAGCATCTGCGCCCCAGGTAACACAGCAAGAACTGCATCAGTATTAGCTAAATCAACAAATCTAACCTCTAGTCTCTTAGCTTCATGCATCTTCTTAAGCATGGTGGTAGTTCCTTGATAACCATTATGAGATGCAATAATTACTGCAGACTCTGGTAGTAAGGAAAAAGCTGAACTAATAGCAGCCATGCCAGATGAAAATATTAAAGTTTGGCCACCCTCAAGAACTGAGATTGCATCCTCTAACGCACTCCATGTTTCATTGCCATATCTGGCATAACCAATTGGTCCACCTTCATGAAAAGTTGAATTAAGTGCGATTGGTGGATTAAGCGCCCCATCAGGTTTTTTCTCAGGCCTGCCTGCTGCTACAACCTTGGTCTCAGTTGCTAACTTATTCCAATCTTGCTCCTGATTCATAGGTGAGAGCCTAACGGATTTACTTTAAAGTGGTGGGGCGGGGCAAAGTTAAGAAATTTAGATTACTTTTTTGGCTCAAGGATTAGCGCTACAGAGTTAATACACCAGCGCTCATCAGTTGGGACAGCGTAACCCTCACCGGTAAAGACATGGCCCAGGTGTGAACCACAAGCCGCACACCTTACCTCTGTTCTTACTCTAGGAAATAATGATCGGTCCTCAATTAGCTCAACTGCATCTTGAGCTGTTGGTTGATAAAAAGATGGCCAACCACAGCCGGAGTGAAACTTAGTATCTGATCTAAAAAGCTCAGCGGTACAAGCTTTGCATTTATAAACACCAATACTTTCACTATCTGTATATTCACCAGTAAATGCTGCTTCAGTATCTGATTTACGTAGTACATCAAAAGAGAGTCGATCAACTCGCCCTTTTAATTCAGCCTCATCAATTTTTACTTTATATGGCTCACCCTTTGAATTAATTGGTGTTATTTCATTCATGGCTGAGAGTAATTAATGGGTAGGCAACTCCAGTTGAAGAATGACAATCATATCCATTTGGATTTTTTGCTAAATACTTTTGGTGATACTCCTCAGCAAGCCAGTAGGTAATACCGGAGGCGGGTGAGATATCGGTGACAATTTCACCTATACCTTGCGTACTTAACTCTTTCTGATAAATATCCTTACTTGCTAATGCTTGAGTTAATTGCTCAGTAGAGGTTGTAAATATTGCTGAGCGGTACTGTGTGCCGATATCTCCACCTTGCTGATTTAGTGAGGTTGGATCATGCATAATCCAAAACTCAGCAAGTAACCTCTCATAAGTTATAACTGTTGGATCATAAATAACCTCAACTATTTCAGCGTGATTAGTTTTACCAGTGCAGACCTGTTCATATGTTGGATCTGATTTATTTCCACCCATATAACCAACTGATGTTGAGATAACACCATCTAACTGCCAAAACCTTCGCTCTGCGCCCCAGAAACATCCAGTTGCAAAGTATGCGGCTCGGCTCATCGGCTAATTCTCTCCTATAACTTAGGGGTTGTGCAATAAAAAAAGATGCAAAGGGTTGTTATATATGCAACTGATAACCTTTGATCTGCGGCTGTTAATTCAGCCCCCGTAGCTCAGGGGATAGAGCACCGCCCTCCGGAGGCGGGTGCGCAGGTTCGAATCCTGCCGGGGGCACTTAATTCTCTCAATTTGTGATCTAGGTCTTTAACTTCATAGCAAAATATCCTTGTTTATTATTTAATTTGAGTAGATAATAACGTCATAGATTATTGCTTTTTAAAAATATATCTGATTTCTATTTATCTAAGGAGATGATTGCCCTATGGATTGGCGACATGAGGCTGCTTGTCGCGAAGAAGATCCAGAGGTTTTCTTTCCAGTTGGCAACACCGGGCCTGCATTAGCTCAAATCGAAGAGGCAAAAAAGATCTGTCAACGTTGCCCAGTTAAAGAACCTTGCCTTGCATGGGCACTTGAAAGTGGCCAAGATGCTGGTGTTTGGGGTGGATTATCTGAGGATGAACGGCGGGCAATGAAACGTAGAGCTGCTCGTAACCGTGCGCGCCAAGCAGAAAACCAAGTAACCTTTAATTAACTGAAAAAGATACCTCGGCTTTAGTCATTTGACCGCTGCGGAATAATTTAATACCACCATTTAACTCATTCTTAGTTAGGGTATTTGCGATCTGTAATCCTAAGTTTGCAGCTTGCTCAAGATTAAAACCATCCGGTAATCCAGCTCCATTATCGTTAATAGTTATGGCATAGGAGTTATTCGTTTTAATAATCTCAACCTCTAATAAATCACCAATCTCAGCTAAACCATGTTCGAGTGCATTATGAATTAACTCGGTAATAACTAATGAGAGCGCGGTTGCAGTTTTTGAGTCAAATGAGCCAAACTCACCGGTTTTCACAAACTTAATCTTGCGTGGATTTAGATCCATTGCATTTTTAATAATTTGTGTGAAAACTTGATCAAACTCAACTGATTCAGTTGATTGATTAGAAAGAGTCTCATGAACTAAAGCGATGGAGGCAACCCTGCGAACAGCTTCTGATAATGCCGCACTTGCTATTGGATCCTCAACTCTTCTAGATTGAAGCCGCAATAATGCAGAGACAGTTTGTAGGTTATTTTTTACTCGATGATGAATCTCTTTAATTGTGGCATCTTTAGTAACTAGGGCACGATCTCTATTTCGCAGTTCAGTTACATTGTGAAGTAAAACAATGGCACCTACCCGATCCTCTCCTTTAGTTAGTGGAATTACTAGTAAATCAATTACCCCACCAGTGCCTTCATACTCAGCACGCCGCAATTGCTTGCCACTTAATAAGGTTTGCCAGGATTCATCAGTTGGCTGATTATCACCCTTACCTAATGAGGCAAATACCTCACCTAAATTTTTTTGTTCGATTTCACTTTGAAAACCAACCCTGCTTAGTGCAGATCTAGCATTTGGACTAGCAAAAAAGATTATTCCATTAATATCTAATCTGATTAACCCATCACCAACTCGCGGTGCTGATTCTGAACTATAAATGCTATTTCTGATTGGAAAATTTCCCTCTGCGATCATCTGAAATATATTATGAGCAATCTCGCGATAGTTTAATTCAAGTTTAGAAGGCATGCGCATTAAGTCAGAGTTACGATGACGGGAAATTACTGCCAAAGTTTTACTGCCAAAAATTACTGGAATACTCTCCTCTTTAATCATAATCTCACCAACTAACTCTGGTTGAGCATCTCGTACTATTTCACTATCTGATAATGCTTGATCAATTCTTGGGCGCTGGCCCCAATTAATTGTTGAGCCGATTAGATCATTACTAAACACGGTGGCGGCAGTAGTTGGTCTAATTTGTGCAATCGCTATATAGCCATCTGGCCAAGACTTATCATTTTTACGAATTGGTAGCCATAAAACTAAATCTGCAAATGATAGATCAGCAATAAGTCGCCACTCAGCGACGAGCTCCGCAAGGTGCTCAGCCTCACTGGGTGTTAATTTTGAGTTATCGTTAATTAACTCTAAGAGAGTGGCCATGGGCTAATGGTAGAGGTATTACTGCGTTAGCTCCTTACCAATTTTTTCCATCTGCGCTTTGAAGGAGTGATGGATCTGTACTGAACTAAATCTTCTTTAAGATTGTCCGTGGCATCTCTTATATTTCTTGCCAGAGCCACATGGACATGGAGCATTCTTTGAAGTGCCACCGGCAGGGGTTGATTCAATTTCAGCAGCTGAATACTGTAGAGCGGCAACTGGTGCTGGTGTAGGAGTTAAGCCCTTTGCACCAACCTCTTGCCCTTCAACCTGAACCTCAGCAGTAAATAAGAAGCTAACTAACTCCTCCTTAATTGCATCCATCATCGCTGTAAATAAGTCATAGCCTTCGCGCTGGTACTCAACTAATGGATCACGTTGTGCCATAGCACGAAGCCCAATTCCCTCTTGCAGATAATCCATCTCATACAGGTGCTCACGCCACTTACGATCTAGAACTGAGAGTAAAATTTTTCTCTCTAACTCGCGCATTACAACCGGAGATAAATCACTCTCTCGCTTTTGATATGCAGCATTTGCATCAGCTAATACTCGGTCAAGCAATAACTCAGCATCGAGTGCAGAGCTACCACCAATCTCATTAAGAAGTTGATCTGCGGTAAATGAGATTGGAAATAGTACCTTTAGCGCTTTCCAAAGTGTCGTTAGATCCCAATCCTCAGATACTCCTGATGCAGTTGCTGCATCAATATATGCCGCAATAGTTTCATTTAAAAATTGGCTAACTAGGTCCTTAATATCGGCACCCTCTAATACCTCACGGCGCTCTGAATAAACTACCTCGCGTTGCTTATTCATTACATCGTCGTACTTCAAAACATTTTTACGCATTTCAAAGTTCAATGATTCAACCTGTGTCTGTGCTGACTTAATTGCATTACTAACAATCTTTGATTCAAGTGGAGTCTCCTCCGGCATACCGGCTGCTCCTAAGAAACGCTCAACTAATCCAGAGTTAAACCTACGCATAAGTTCATCTTGCAGTGATAGATAAAACCTTGACTCACCTGGATCACCTTGTCGACCAGAACGACCACGTAACTGATTATCAATTCGTCGAGACTCGTGTCGCTCAGTTCCTAATACATAAAGACCACCAAGTGATACAACTATTTCGTGTGATTTCTCAACCGCAGCCTTTTGTTTTGCAATTTCAGCTGGCCAAGCTTTTTCATACTGCTCAGGTGTCTCCGCTGGATTTAATCCTTGGCGCTGTAATTCAAAATCAGCCATAAATTCAGGATTTCCGCCAAGCATGATGTCAGTTCCACGACCTGCCATATTGGTAGCAACAGTTACTGCGCCAACACTTCCAGCACGGGCAATGATTGATGCTTCTCGCTCATGTTGTTTAGCATTTAATACTTCATGCGCAATACCATTTTTCTTTAGAATGGCAGATAGCTCCTCAGATTTTTCAACACTGACTGTACCTACTAGCACTGGTTGCCCTTTTTTATGCCGTTCCACTATGTCTTGAGCGACAGCGGTGAATTTTCCACTTTCAGATTTGTATATTAAATCTGATTGATCAATACGCACCATACTTTTATTGGTAGGAATTGGAATTACTCCTAGCTTATAAATCTGCATAAACTCAGATGCCTCTGTCATAGCGGTACCAGTCATACCGCCTAGTTTTTTATAGAGCCGGAAGTAATTTTGTAAAGTGATAGTGGCAAGGGTTTGATTCTCATCTTGAATCTCAATTCGCTCTTTAGCTTCAAGTGCTTGGTGTAGGCCCTCGCTATAACGGCGGCCAGCTAGCATACGACCGGTGTGCTCATCAACAATTAATAACTCACCATTCATTACTACATAATCTTTATCTCTTTTAAATAGCTCTTTAGCCCGAATCGCATTGTTTAAGTAGCCAATCATTGGGGTATTTACCGCTTCATAAAGATTTTCAATACCCAGCGCCTCTTCGACTCTAGTTACACCTGGATCTAAAATGCTTACAGTTCGCTTTTTCTCATCTACCTCATAATGATTGTCACGAATTAGTTTTCCAACAATATTTGCAAACTCCATATACCACTTAGTTGCTTTGTCAGCTGGCCCAGAGATAATCAATGGTGTTCTTGCTTCATCAATTAAAATAGAGTCAACCTCATCGACAATTGCAAAGTTATGCTCACGTTGTACGCAATCTGATAATGACCAAGCCATATTATCTCGTAGGTAATCAAAACCAAACTCATTATTTGTACCATAAGTAATATCTGCTGCGTAAGCTTCGCGTCGTTCAGCTGGTGACATGCTGGAAAGAATTACGCCAACTCTTAGTCCTAGGAAGCGGTGAACTCGACCCATCCATTCACTATCACGCTCTGCAAGGTAATCATTAACTGTAACAATGTGTACTCCTTTACCAGTTAATGCATTTAAATATGCTGGCAGAGTTGAAACTAAAGTCTTTCCTTCACCAGTTCGCATCTCTGCAATATTTCCTTTGTGCAGTGCTGCTCCACCCATTAACTGAACATCGTAATGTCGCTGCCCTAATGTTCGCTTTGCAGCTTCTCTAACTACTGCGAATGCTTCTGGTAAAACTGACTCTAAACTCTCTCCTTTTGAAATTCGATCTTTAAATTGTTCTGTCTTATTTCGAAGTCCCTGATCATCTAAAGAAAGAATTTGACTTTCAAACTTATTTATTTGCTGCGCAATTTTTGCTAATTCTTTAACTGCCTTACCCTCACCAGCACGTAAAATCTTGTCTAGTAAACTCACAAGGATCCTCCGCTGGTGGCTAAAATTTGATTGGTTTGAATATCTAGAGGGTTATCGTATTAGAGAATTACGCCCCACCGCACACGCAGTAGTAACGGCGCTAACGGCGATTTCAGCGGCCTTTAAGGCTCTAATGCCCTCTTGGATTGAAGAGCCGGTAGTTATTAGGTCATCTATCAAAATTACTTCTCCCTGTGGAATGAGTGAGTTTTTAACTAAATAGGCACCTTTAATATTCTCACTTCGCTGCTGACTATTTAGCCCACTCTGATCTTTCACCTTGCGCGTAATTGAAAGCAGAGGTTGATAAGAAGATTCAATACTTACTTTTTTAAGTTGATTAATGACAACCAATGCTAGCTCACTAATATGATCACGCCCACGCCTTCTAATTGCTAAGTTCTTTGAAGGAATAGTTACCAAATTTATTGGACCTGTAATTTTTAACTCATAGATAGCAATTTTAATTGAACTACTGATTGCACTAGCTAGTAAGTCAATAGCATCTTTATTTCCCCTCTCTTTTGCAGCTAAAATAAGTTGTGAACTCTCTGGCGTATAATTTGCTGCAAAGTATAAATCAACTTTTTCTATCTTTGATTTTTTAGGTTGCCTAAGCCAGGGTATGCGGCAGTTTGTGCAGATACTCTCTCCGGGCGTATTACAAATCATACAAATTACTGGATAGATGAGATCTTTTAAACTATAGATACTTTTTAACACCTTACCTTTATATCAAAAGTAAGTCATCCTCTTGAGTAATTTTCAGCTTTGTTAATAAGTTATATCTGGCTCTAACTTAATTGGAAATGAATAAGCTGCTGTGCCATAATGTTTAGGAAGTGTTAACACAAAGTGAGCACCCTGATTTGGATTTCCCCAGGCAAGTAGTTGACCTTGGTGCAACTTAGTATCTTCTAACGCAATGGACAGGCCTAGACCAGTGCCCCCACTTGTTCTGGCACGAGAGGGATCTGCCCGCCAGAATCTTTCAAATAATTTAGCTGCATCTGCTTGATTAAAGCCTAAGCCAAAATCTCTGACACTGACAGCAACCTCATTTTCACTTTCTGCAATTTTGATCTCTATTTTCTTATTCTCACCATGATCTATTGCATTTGTAATTAAATTCCGCATTATCCTTTCAACTCTTCGGGGGTCAGCCTCTATCTCGATCGAATGTGTTGGAGCAGATATTTCAAAGAGTGGGGACTTACTTGGGTGCATGTAATCCACACATTTTCGGACTAAGTTAACAAAATCAAAGGTAGTAATACCCAGTGCTGCAGCATCAGCATCAAATCTACTAACCTCTAGTAGGTCAGAGAGTAATAACTCAAATCTATCAATCTGATTTACTAGTAATTCACTACTTCTGGCAATACTAGAATCAAATCCATCTTTTGCCTGATATATAACATCAGCTGCCATTCTTAGTGTTGTTAGCGGAGTGCGGAGTTCATGGGAGACATCAGAGACAAATCGCTGCTGAAGCTTAGATAGATTTTCCAACCGATAAATCTGTTGCTGAATAGATACTGCCATCTCATTAAATGAATTGCCTAAGCTTGCTAGCTCATCATCACTTGCTACTGTCATTCGGCTAGATAAATCACCGTGAGTGAATTTCTCTGCGACTAATGCTGCCTCCTTTACTGGAGAAACTACCTGGCGAATAACAAATTGAGTACTTAAACCTATTAATATAATAAGTAAAATTCCAGTTACTAGAAGTACCCATGTAATATCTGAAATACTCTTATACTGTGAATTTAACTTAAATAAATAATAAATTTCATAATCACCAGATCTAGGGATATTTAACTTACCGCCGATAAGAAAGCCAGGAAATTCACCTCCATCAGAGTATCTAATTGTGACTCGCTTATCTAAGATCTGATCACTTTTTCTAATCTGATCTCTAAATTTTTCTGGAATAGAATCTAGAACTAAAAGGGTTGGTACAGTTTGATAAATGTTCTGATCTTTTGCATCTTTATTAATTGACAAAATAACTGTCTCTCGACCAGATAAAGAGCCATCTTCACGGCTACTGGTAATAAAATCTTGCACAACTTTTTGCAAGCCTTTATCATTTTGAAACCTAGCAATATTAAAATGGCCTTGCGCTAAATTAAGGGCATTTGCAGTTTCAATTTTAGAGATACTTATTTTTTCATTGATAACTGTGGATGAGACACGATCATGTATTAAAACACCAATAAATATTGCAATAAATATTGCGAAGGCAAGATTGGTTAGTAGAACTTTAAGACTAAGTGATTGCCTAACCTTAATCTTGCTAATGAGCATGGTTAAATCTTAGCCGCCCCCGCTTTATAGCCAACACCTCGAACTGTTAATACATACTCTGGGCTCTCTGCATTGACTTCAATCTTTGATCTAAGGCGTTGCACGTGCACATTAACCAGCCTGGTATCTGCAGCGTGCTGATATCCCCAGACCTCACTAAGTAATGCTTCTCGGGTAAATACCCGCCCTGGCTCCTTTGCAAGTGTTACTAATAAATCAAATTCTAATCTAGTCAGCAATATTTCTTGACCTTCTTTTACAACCTTATGCTCCAACTGATCAATGAGTAAATTTCCAATTGCTAAATTGCCAACTTTATTTATTCTGCGAAGCCTGGTGTTAATTCGAGCTACTAACTCCTGCGGTTTAAACGGTTTAACCATGTAATCATCCGCACCAGCTTCAAGTCCAAGCACAATATCTTGGGTGTCACCTTTTGCAGTTAACATTAAAATTGGAACCATTGATCTCTGGCGGATTATTTTACAAACTTCAATTCCACCAATACCTGGCAACATCAAATCTAACAAAACTAGATCAGGGGTATGTGAATTAAAGAGATCTATAACCTGATCCCCGCGGCCTACTAAATCAACCTCCATGCCAGCACCAGTTAAAACGATACTGAGCATCTCTGCTAAGTCTTGGTCGTCATCAACGACCATGACTAATGGCATTTAAGAACCGTGTTCCCAGGAGTTTAGATAAAGCTCTTGCGCTGGAGTTAATACATCAAGTGATGAACCCATACTCTCAAGTTTTAAGCGCGCTACATCTTTATCAATCGTGATTGGAACATTATGCAAGCCTGCAGATAATCCCTTACCAGCTTTTAACAACCACTCTGCTGTTAAGGCCTGATCTGAAAATGACATATCCATTACTGATGCTGGGTGCCCTTCAGCAGCACCAAGATTAGCAAGTCTGCCTTCGGCAATTAAAAGTATGCGCCGACCATCGGCTAACACATACTCATCTGTTTGGTGGCGCATCTTGGCGTTTTTCTGCACAGCATTCTTTTCTAACCAGGCAACATCAATCTCAATATCAAAGTGACCAGAGTTAGCTAAAATTGCGCCATCTTTCATCTGCCTAAAGTGCTCATCACGTAATACATCGCGATTACCGGTTACGGTGATAAATAAATCACCAATTGCCGCAGCTTTGGTCATCGGCATAACTCTAAATCCTTGCATTAATGCATCCAACGCCTTAGTTGGATCGATTTCAGTAATTACTACCTCAGCACCCATACCTTTTGCTCGTTCGGCAACACCCTTGCCGCAGTAACCAAAACCAGCAACTACCACAATCTTGCCAGCAATTAATGTGTTAGTAGCACGGAAAATAGCATCAAAGGTTGATTGCCCAGTTCCATACCGATTATCAAACATATGTTTTGTGTCAGTGTCATTAACTGCAATCATTGGAAACTTTAAGGCACCATCTTTAGCCATTTGGCTTAGTCGAATAACACCAGTTGTAGTCTCTTCGCAACCTGCCAATACTCCATCGATTAACTCTGTGCGGGTTGTGTGAAGTACATTTACTAAATCACAGCCATCATCAAAAACTAATTGTGGTTTTATATCAAGAGCAGCGTTTAAATGTTTGTAGTAGCCATCTCGGTCAACTGCATTACGCGCAAAGACTGAAATTCCATACTCATAGACAAGTGCAGCAGCAGTATCATCCTGAGTTGAAAGTGGGTTTGATGCACAAAGTGCAAGATCTGCTCCCCCTGCTTTTAATGCCAACATTAAATTTGCAGTCTCAGTTGTAACATGCATACATGCTGCAATACGGACTCCCGCAAATGGCTTCTCTTTTGCAAAGCGCTCATTAATTTGCGCAAGCACTGGCATATTACGAGCTGCCCATTCAATCCGCTTCTTACCCTCACTCGCTAGCGCTGGATTTGCAACATCGTTTTTAATCGCAGTTGTTGTACTCATTACTCTCCTATGTGTTTATTTACTTAATATCGGTTTATTACTCAATGGTTAGGGGATAAAGATACCCTAAATTTATAGCTCTTTATCGAATTTTAATCAGGGAGAGTACGGCGTCTCTGATCTTAACCATCTCTTTTTGGGTATTTGCCTCCACATTTAACCTAAGTAATGGCTCGGTGTTTGATCCCCGCAGGTTAAACCACCAACTATCTGCAGTAATAGTTAAGCCATCTAACTCATCTATTTGATATTGACCATGATATTTATCACGAACCTTTGCAATAGATTTTGTGACATCTTTAACCTTGCTGTTTATCTCACCACTTGCTACATACCGGTTATAAGGTGCCAGCAGCTGGGCGAGATCACCCTTACTCGCCATCAACTCCGCTATCGCATATAACCCCGCTAACATGCCAGAGTCTGCCCGCCAAAAATTTTTAAAATAGAAATGGCCAGAGTGCTCCCCACCAAATACTGCGCCAGACTCTGCCATGAGGTTTTTAATATAAGAATGGCCAACCCGACTTCGCACTCCAATGCCGCCATGCTCGGCTATAACCTCAGCAACCGCCTTTGATGAGATCAGGTTATAGATAATGGTTGCCCCAGGTTTCACCTTTAGCTCACGGACTGCAATTAAAGCGGTCAAAGCAGAGGGATTAACTAACTCACCCGCCTGATCAATTAAAAAGCATCGATCAGCATCACCATCAAAGGCTAAACCAATATCTGCCCTCTCTTTTTTAACCCGCTTTTGTAGATCCTTTAAGTTAGCTGAATCAATGGGATTTGCTTCATGGTTTGGAAAATTTCCATCTAATTCAAAGTACATTGGAATTAACTCCACATTTAAGCGAGCCATCACAGCTGGGGCGGTAAAGCCCGCCATTCCATTGCCAGCATCAATGACTACCTTTAGTTTGCGCTTTTTAAATGTATTTTTTGGAAAACTCGCCAAAAGATAATCAACATACTCTTTTAGTAAATCCTGTTTTCTTACTGAACCAACTGGGCGATTTGAAATTGGTACACCCTCTTGAATTAATTCACGTATCTTCGCTAATCCAGACTCTTGTCCAATTGGCCGAGCTCCACTTTTGCATAGTTTCATGCCATTATATTTTGCTGGATTATGGCTGGCAGTAAACATTACGCCAGGTAGATTTAATTTACCTGAGGCAAAATACAACATATCAGTTGATGTTAAGCCAAGTCTTATTACATCCATACCTTGACTAGTTGCCCCATCAGTAAAAGCATCGGCAAGTAATGGTGAAGAGGGCCGCATATCCTCACCAACTACAATTGTTGCTGGCTCACGTTCATGTTCTAAAAATTTAGCAAAAGCAACACCGAGTGAAAATGAAAAATCTGGTGTTACCTCATCCTTGACTAAGCCTCTGATGTCATAGGCCTTGATTATTTTCTCTAACATAAGACTCTTAACTTAGAGGTTAAAACAGATTTTTTGAAATTAATTAGATGGCAGTACTCGCAGGTGCCCACGACGGCCTAACTCAGGTGACATTGAGCGAGTATCTACATCAGAGTTAGCTACCTCGCGCACCGCATTTGCAATCGCCATTAAATCCTCATCGGTCGGACCAACCTCATGATTACTAATCTCTTCCTTAATTACACTCCAACCAACTGGAGCAGTTAACCGTTCGCTATGTAATTGGCAAAGATCATAATTGTGCGGCTCAGCATATGTTGAGAGTGGACCAAGTACCGCTGTTGAATCAGAGTAAATATATGTGAGAGTTTTAATTGCAGAGCTAGTACAGCTTGCTCTAGAGCATCGGCGGCCAGTCAACTTCCTCATATCAAAAGGTTAATGGAGTAAGTAGCAAAAAGTTGGGATTTAGCCCCGTGTAATAACACCTGCATCTGATATTGGCTCAGCGGCGGTTTCTAAATTAGCACCATTATTCATCGGAATATAGCTACTTCCAATACTGCCAGATTCTGGAAATAGAATTACACCACCACTTATCCCCTTACCTTTAGCAACTACCTGTAATCGATTTAAACCAGTTGGAGCTTGCCAGGTAGTGAAATTACTTCCACTTATTCGCTCTTCAATCTTCTTTCCATTAATGCTGACTGCAGTTATCAAGACATTAATTCGATCTCCAGAGAAGGTAAGGGTTGGTTTTGATCCAATTAAATTAGCACTCCACTGAGTCAATTGATCAGATGCAGTTGCCCAGGCAAATTCTTCACTTTTACTAAATGTTAAGTTAGTCAGCACCGAAGCTAATATTGGTTGAGTTGAATTTATAATTATTGAAAAAGGTTGATTGCTTGGAGCAAAGGTAAGTGGAATATTTAAGACACGCTGACTAGCCGCGGAAAATTGCGAAAGCCCAATTGGCACAAAATTACCATCTTTTGAATTAATAATTACCTCAACCTCAGCATCAATTTTTCCAGGAACTAATAAGCGCATGGAATGATTGACTAAATTATTTCTATCAATTAACTTTCCAGTCAATCCTGTGATGGCAGCGATTGTTAAATGTTTTGTGGGAGCAGCAACTGGCGCCACAAAATCAGCTCCTAGCGATTTAAGACCTTTCTTGCGCTCATCAAAAAGGTATGAACTAACTCTGCCAGATTTAGTTTTAACAGCAATCATGATTACTTCTTCACCAGGAATTAATGTATCTACCGAGATCTTTTTGGTTGAATTTTGCGGGATAGAAACAGTGCTAGGTGGTAGAGCGCCATTAGGTGCAAAAACTTCAATATCAACTGATGCCTCACTAAATCCACTATTGATAATATGCAAAACCGACTTACTTGTTAATGCACCAGATCCACCAGCAAACCATTGCTCACCATTACTTACTGAACATGGCACAACCGCTTTCCATTTATTAATCGCAAAGGTCAGAGCTGTTCCTGGGTTACCCTCTACTAAAACTGCATCAGATTTTAAGGAGATCGCATTACTTTTTCCAACACTTAGTTTTTTACTTCTGCCATCAATTTGACGCCTACTTATTTTTGAATTAGTTAAAGCAGCGGTAGAGGTAATCTCGCCGCCAAGTGCAGGGCAAACAGTGGCGGGATAACTAGAGGTTAATTTAATCTGCTTACTACGGGTTGGCGCGGAGTAGGCGATAAATGCAAGTAAAAGCAGTGACAATATAAAGCTTAAGGATTTTAAGTACGCAGCTTTGATTTTCATACTAACTCCTCAAGTGGCACCTCTCGGCGCCTGCGCCCGGCTGGGAGTGCTAACACAATAACTACAAGAATTGCGATTAGTTGTAGTGAGATCCATGCCCGCCGCGTTGTGCCATCATGAGTTAGCGATATTTCACCTGGTTCATTAATTTTAAATATCGGCTGGCCAAATTGATTTTTTTCCAATTTAATAATTTTGCCATCTTTAAGTAATTGCCAATTTGAGTCATATTTCTCTGCCAAAACAACTGAACCTGATCCTGGTATGAATGCAGATGAGGTACGTTCAGTTGAATCTAATCCAAAATATTGACCTAAATTACTTTGATATGTGACTCTGGCATGTGAATTATTAACCTTCCAAACCACACCATCTTTAGTTGCTGAGCTTCGGGTATAACCACCAATACCGTCAACTGTTCTAACAAATGCAGCATCGACTGGGTTTTTCATAAATACATATTGAATTCCATAAAAGCCTAGGACTTGACTACTAGTAGCGCCAATGCCATTGACCAATTCAACAATTGCTGTGTGAACTAAATCTGGTGTGGTACCACCAATATCTGGATCTCCTAATTGCAGATCACCGCCCCTAGTTATGAAGTACTTTAGTTGCTCACTCCCCTTGCGAATTACTAATGTCTTTGGCTTAGCACTTGTAGTACCTAAGTCGGTAATAAATGCTGGGATTACCTGCTCCTGATCGGTGCGCACGAGTGAGTTAGCACCGACTGTAATTGCCCAAAGTGGCAAAATAATTATTGATATCGCAGTAACAATAACGGTAAATGCAGAAACAATATGTTTATAGCCAAAGTTTGATCTTCTAAGTTGTGGCATTAGGTTATCAGCCATTGTAAAAGTAAAAAATAAAATAATAAGTTGTGAAAATATAATTAGTGGGCCGACCCAAATACGTTCAGCTGCGCTGCTATTTCCAACTATGTAATAGGAGCTTAAGGTGGCGGCTAGTGCAATTGCCATTAAAGCTAGTGCTGCTGGTTTTCTATACTTACTCGAGATTAATCCGATTAGTAGGTAGATTACAAATGGAGCAGCGATAAAGATCGCTGGCGCACTTTCTCCCCCTGGATTAAAGAGCAAAGTAGAGATTTGATCACCAGATGCAACTGATAATCCAGGCTCTTTTAATCTAGATATCGGGTGCAGGAAAAATGAAAGTGAGAGAGGCACATTCATTAAAATTGGTGTAATAAACAGAGTAAATCGCTTCTTTACTTCATCATTATTTAAATTATTAAAGATCTCTCGCCAAGTAATCTTATTCCAGGCTAAAGTAGTTAAATAATTGTTCAAAAAAATGAATGAGTGGAGTAATAACCAACTAAAGAGAAATACTGGTGAAAAGGTGGTAGCTAAAGCTGCTAGCAGTGAGATACCAAATATCTTCCGCCACCTAACTGCAAGTAACCCAAAATCTCTGCCCTGTAGCGCTAATAGCATGGGCAAAATAATTGCCACCACAATTGTGCCAAGTCGGCCTTGATTAATTGCCGTCATTACAGCTGGTGAAAACGCGTACAAAAATGATGCAAATGTTGCAGAGTACTTACTAATACTGTGATGGCGAAAAGTCAGATAGGTGATTACAAATAATAGGGTTGGTGTTAAAAAGAAGAGCAGGGCAATAAATAATTGTGGATTACCAGCCGTAATCGCTGAGGCAACACCAATAATAGGAATCCAAGCCGGAGTTGCATCATTACTACCTAAGCCAATTAGATGCCAGGATTCGGCAAAGGATTGAATTAGTTTCATCCCACTATCAGGAGAAATTGGTAAGGCACCACCTGATAAAGAGCCAAAACGGTTACGGGAGTAAATGATCGCGAAGGTAAAAGTTAGTAAAAACCCAAATAAAAATGGTTGCTTAACTAACGCCCTTAATCTGCTGAATTTTTTAACACTTTCATACTCCATCTCATCAAAGCTCTCATCAATTACACCAATATCGGAGTAATTTCTAGCCCGAGTTATATCTAGCTCATTTTTATTTGATTTAAAAGCGTTAAGTAGTGAGGATGAGATTCTCTCTAATATTGATCTAACCTGAACTCCACGGGGTGGAATAAATGGTTTTATTACTCGAGCACTTAAAACTCGATTAGATCTGCGGTATCTACGTGATTTAATTAAATCTGCTGGCTTAAAAATCAAAAGCGCAATCGCAGCAATCTCATCGCCTGCATAACCAGGTAGTTTGGCTAATAAATAAATAATTGATCTACCTAATGAGGTAACTAGCAATTGAATTGCTACCCAAGGCAGGATCCACCAACTTGAGTTAGCTAGTAAAACAAAAGCTGCATTTCTTCGATCTAATAACAATGGGCGATGCAAAATCGCATCTTTAACATCAATTGATCTGCGCTCTGAAGATGAAGCCTGCGCGTGATAAAGCACAGCCTCACCAACACAAATGACAGAGTAGCCAGCGATATGAGCTCGCCAACCTAAATCAATATCATCTCTAAATAACTCAAGGCTGGGATCAAAACCACCAAGATCTTCAAAAAGTGATCTTTTAATTAACATTCCAGCGGTACTAACTGCTAATACATCAATTACCTCATCGTATTGGCCTTGATCATGCTCACGCTTTTCAAGTCCACTCCAGCGAGTGCCATTTTCGGTGATGCTAATTCCAGCCTCTAAAATATGTTTACGGTCATACCAACCTAAAATCTTTGGTCCAGCAATGCCAACTTGTGGTCGCTGCACAACCGCATCTAATAACTTAGCTAATGCATATCGATCTGGCGCACAATCATCATGCAAAATCCAGAGCCACTCCTGCTCACCAGATTCTGTTATGAATGGTGGAAGTTTTGCTACCGCAGCGGCAACTGCAGATCCAAAGCCTGCGGTGCGCGATTGTTTAATTACTGAAATACCAGCATTACTTAATAATTTTATTGAGCCATCTTTAGATCCATTATCTACTGCAACAATTTCATCTGGTTGATGTTTCTGTGCAGATAATGCTGCAACAACCTCTGGTAGCCAGGTAACACCGTCATGTGTAACAATAATTGCTGTTACATATTGATCTTCTATTTGGGCTTGCGCCCCGGTGATCGCTTTTTCAGCCACCCGTTATTTTATGCGCTACGGCGCTTTAAGCGTCGGCGTTCGCGTTCTGATAAGCCACCCCAAATGCCAAAACGCTCATCATGAGCTAGGGCATACTCAAGACACTCAGCGCGCACCTCACAGGATAGACAAACCCGCTTAGCCTCTCGGGTCGAGCCGCCCTTCTCAGGAAAGAAAGCCTCTGGATCGGTTTGAGCACATAAAGCCCGCTCCTGCCATGAAAGCTGTTCCGATGAAATTACCAAGGCTGCAAGCTCTGCGTTTTGATCTGACATATCTCTCCCTAAACTTTGGCTAGCACTTCAACTACTTCGGGCTCAGTTGCCCGCTAATAGGATAATTACACGCTTGTAACTCGATTAAGTCAAGTCGTTAGCGGGGGAATTGGGGAAATTAAAACCCTAAATAGTTGGAGATAACCACCATTCCTGCAGCAATTTGGGCATCTTGGGCAATAATTGAGTTAATTACGCGGCAATTTTCCCCAATTTTTGCACCTTTGCCAATTATGGAGCCACTTATTTGGCAACCAGCGGCTATCGAAGCATTATCACTAATGACTGTGCCTAGATTTATAACTGCAGTGCTAGAAACTTGAGCAGTTGGTGATATCAGATGATCATTTGAGTGTTTTGGGGTAGCAGCAGATTGCACCTTGCCGGTTATTAAATCAGCGGAGGCTTTAACTAGCGCTGCCGGATTTCCGATATCAAGCCAATAAGAAGTATCGAGGTAGCCAAAAACTTTACTTCCAGTAGCTAATAACTTTGGAAAAGTATCTCGCTCCACACTAACCACCTGATCACTTGGAATCTGATCAATTACTTTGCGATTGAAGATATAACACCCAGCATTAATAAAGTTGCTCACTGGTTTATCCATCTTCTCTAGAAATGATTTAACTCTTCTGCCTTCACCCATTTCAATACACCCATAAGCTCTGGCATCTGCTACCTCGGTTAGATAAAGAGTTATATCTGCCTTATTTTCAATATGAAACTTAAGTTGCCCAACTAGATCATGCCCACTTAAGACATCGCCATTAAAAACTACTACCTGATCAGATGGATCAAGTAATGCGGCAGCATTTTTTATACCACCGCCAGTGCCAAGTGCGGTTTTTTCAACTGCGTACTTAATTTTTATACCAAACTTTGTGCCATCACCAAAGTAAGGCTCAAATAGCTCAGCCTTATATGAGGTAGCTAAAATAATCTCGGTAATACCTGCCGCTGCAGCTTTTCTAATTTGGTGCTCAGTAAAAGGAACTCCTGCTACCTCAAGCATTGGTTTGGGAGTTTTTAAAGTTAGCGGCAACAGCCGGGTTCCCATGCCCCCAACTAATAAAATTGCTGAGGTACTCATGACTTAATCCGAGCTACAACTTTTGCAATATTTTCATCAGTTGCTGTGAGAGCAATTCTAATAAAGTTATCACTGCCATAAAAGCTGCCTGGGGTTACTAAAATGCCAAAAGATGCAAACCAATCTACTGTTTTATACCCATCCTCACCCTTGGTGCACCAAATATATAAACCAGCCTTACTATGCTCAATCCTAAATCCAACAGCTACCAATGCTGCGCTCAGTAAAGTACGCCGGTTGTTATATCGCTCTGCCTGCTCCTGCACATGCTTTTCATCTGCTAACGCTGCGATCATTGCATGCTGTACCGGTAATGGCATCATCAGGCCAGCATGTTTTCTAATCTGGCGAATCTGATCAATTAATTTACTATCCCCAACTACAAAAGCTGCGCGATATCCAGCTAGATTTGAACGCTTAGATAGTGAATGGACCGCAAGTAGGTTTGTATTATCACCAGATGCGAGCGCCAAGATAGATTTAGCATCCTTAGCAAAACCTAGATAACACTCATCACTTGCTACAACTGCATTATTTTTTCTTGCCCAATTAATTACCGCAGAGATCTCGCCATCACTTTGCACCTGACCGGTTGGATTAGATGGTGAGTTAAGCCAAGTGAGATCTGCTTTTGGCCAATTAGCAGCATCAATATCTACTGCGATCGTCTCTGCTGATGCCATTAATCCGCTAACTAAGTATGTTGGATAAGCAACCTTTGGATATAAAACCTTTTTACTTTGCAAAAATGTTGGCAGTAGCGCAATAAACTCTTTTGAACCAATTACCGGCATTACATCAAACTCACCAGATACACCTAGGTTTTTAATTGCCCAATCTCTCATAGCACTACGCAGTTGCTCGCTACCTGCGACTATGGGATAACTAGGAGAGTTACTTGCTGAAGCGAGTGCCTCTTGAATAAATTTTGGTGTGGCATCAACCGGTGTGCCTTGGGAGAGATCTATAAAACCATCGGAGTATTTTTTTGCCTTATCACCGTAAGGTGCCAAAAGATCCCATGGAAAATCTGGCAGGTTGCGCAAAATTTACTTCTCTTGTGGTGGAAGGGCTGCCACTATCTGGTGATCCTTACCGATTGGACCAAGCTTTGCCGCCCCGCCCGGTGATCCAATCTCAACAAAAAACTTAGTATTAACCTCGCTGTAATCCTTCCACTGTGAGGGAACATCATCCTCATAGTAGATCGCTTCAACTGGGCAGACTGGCTCACAAGCGCCACAATCAACACACTCATCGGGTTGGATATAAAGCATACGATCGCCCTCATAGATGCAATCCACTGGGCACTCTTCGATGCAAGATTTATCTTTCACATCAACACAGGGTTGAGCAATTATGTAGGTCACGCTTCTCCTTATAGTTATTAAAGCCGATATAGGTAGAGAATACTGCCATCAGCGGCGGCAGATACAACGGTAAGTTTAATAGAGGGGGTCAAATGCAGCCATCAGCGGCGCAGGTAGGAGTGCGAGTGAGTATTCGCCTGCATGATCCATCGGGTGGCTTTCGGGATATTTTGGGCATTTTAGAGAGCGAAAACACAGTGCGAAAGAAGGATGGCACAGTTGTTACCTTTGATCCAGCAAAGATAGCGGTATGGAAGATTGTGCCAACTAAATGAATCAAACTCAGATCCAATTATTTGATACCAAATCACGCCAACTACAACCACTGCAAAGCAGTGATGGCAAAAAAATAAGAATCTACAGCTGTGGCCCAACTGTTTATCGAGATGCCCATGTTGGCAATATGCGCACCTTCTTGCTTGGTGATCTAATTACTAGGCTCGCAAAGTATCTTGGTAATGAGATTGAGTTTATTCAAAATATTACCGATGTGGGCCATATGTCAGAGGATTTTGTAGAGGACAAGATACTGGCTCAAGCTAAGGCAGAATCAAAGGATCCATTTGAGATTGCTCGAACTTATGAGGGTAGATTTCATAATGATCTTAAATCTTTAAATATTACTGCAGCTGATTTATATCCAAAGGCAAGTGAGTGCATTGCGATGATGCATGATTTAATTAAAAAACTAATTGATACCGATCATGCATATTTAGGTAGTGATAATTGTGTTTACTTTGCCGCCCAGTCATATCCAAGTTATGGCGCAATTAGTGGTAATCGATTAGATGCGCTAAAGCCTGGTCATAGATTTGAATACACCGAGGATGGAGCAAAGAGATTTCACGCAGATTGGGCGCTTTGGAAAGCAGCTGCTGGCCGTACTGAAATGATTTGGGATTCACCATGGGGGCCAGGTTTTCCTGGTTGGCATATTGAGTGTTCTGCTATGTCACTGCACTACTTAAATAAATTTGTTGATCTTCATCTTGGCGGTATTGACCTGCGCTTTCCACATCATGAAAATGAACGAGCACAATCTAATGCAGCAATAAATTCTGAGGCGGTAGCTCTTTGGGTTCATGGTGAGCACCTATTATTTGAGGGGCGAAAAATGGCTAAAAGCACCGGCAATGTGGTCTTGGTATCTGATTTAATCGCAAAACATTTAGATCCACTAGCACTACGGTTGTGTTTTTTAGAGAACCGTTATCGCAGTCAGATGGATCTAAGTTGGGATAGTTTAAAAGCAGCCCATCTATTGATTCAGCGTTGGCGGGAGAAAACTGCAGTTTGGCGGTTGGCTAAGGTTACTGATACTAAGCCGGCGGTAAGTTTTATTGATGAAATAATTAATGATTTCACCACCGATCTTGATACACCACGGGCGCTGCAAAAACTAAGAAGCATTGAAAAAGCGCAAACTTTAAGTGATGGCGTTAAACTTGAGATCTTTAAGGTAGTTGATCCTTTATTTGGCTTAGATCTACTTAAACCTGCAGTAGTTAAGAGTCAATTGCCGCAAGAGTTACAAAAGCTGCTTGATGCAAGATCTGTTGCTAGATCTACTGGAGATTTTGTGGAAAGTGATCGATTACGTGATCTGCTGGCAAAGGATGGGATAGTTGTTAGAGATAGCAAGGATGGCCAGAGTTGGGATTATCTAATTTAGTTGCGATAACTCTTTCCTGATATTAAAGCCACTAATAAAGTGAGAAATCCGCCAATTAGAAATAAATTTCCATAGGTATTTCCATAGATTAATAGCTCATCCCCAACCCCAGCTGTTCCACCCCTGAGCACTACCGCTAACCAAGCAGCTGATGCAATTATCTGGTATCTGAGGTAAAAAAAAGATTTACCAACAAAGAGCACTCCTAAATAGGTAAGTAGTAGAGATAAAATAAAACCAAATGGTTCAAAGGAATTATGTAAAAGGGTTGCACTAAAGCCAATTAATAAGCCAAGTAGGGCTGCTTTAATTATCTTCAATTAACTCCAGCAAAGATATCTAGTTCTCGACCCTTTGTATCAAAGGGAGCTGCTGCCTCACCTTTTACCAATGTGTAGTACTCATCTCCCCAGACTTCTAGGCCAAGATTATTTGAGAGTGCAAAAAATGGACCATCTATTGATATTTGAGTGGCATGAGCTTTCATGGCGGCAAGTTTTTGTGGCACAAACTCTGGAGCATTAATAACAGTGGTGACTAACTCATCTGGCTTTGCCCAAGGCAAATCCTCAACACTTTCTGCGCCAAAGAAATCAGAACCAACCTCTTTCATCTTCTCAATTCCCTCTTGGACTACCGATCTTGGTGTGGTGTTCCAATAGATCTTACTTATTTGCCATCCTTGATCGATGGCAAGCTCTGCAGCACGCATTGCAACTCGGTGAGCTTTAATATGATCAGGATGGCCATAGCCACCAAACTCATCATAGGTAATTAGAACCTGTGGTTTAGTCTCTAAAATAATCTTAACTAATTCAAGAGCTGCCTCATCTAAATCAGTTTGCCAGAAAACATCATTACGATCATTTTGTGGTGTTCCCATCATTCCGCTATCACGCCACTTTTTATTTGGTGCACCTAAAAATCTATAATCTTTAATACCAAGTTCATGCATGGCGTTTTTTAATTCAATTATTCGTTGCTCACCTAATTTGTCATCTTTATCACTAGCTAAATTTGCCAGTTCAGAAAGTAAAACCTCACCCTCTTCACCTCTGGTGCAGGTTACTAAGGTTACCTGCGTACCGGCAGTGGCATATTTAGCCATAGTTACACCGTTACCAATAGTCTCATCATCTGGATGGGCATGAACTAATAACAATCTTCTCGCTGCACTCACCCGCATAATATAACTGTAAAAGTAACAAAACCTGACAATCTGTGTGTATCAGATTAGAATTAACAAATGACTGATGATAAATCCAATCGCTTACCTCGCGATGAACGTAGAGCACAGCTGCTTACAGCAGCCCTTGAAGTATTTACTACAGCTGGATACCACTCAGCAGCGATGGATGAGATTGCAGATCATGCAAATGTTAGTAAGCCAGTTTTATACCAGCACTTTCCATCTAAGTTAGACCTCTACCTTGCAGTATTAGATATTCATATTGATTCTCTAGTTTTTACAATTCAAAAAGCAATTTCTGCTAACCGAGAGAACTCCTCTCGCGTTGGGGCAACTGTTGAGGCGTACTTTGGATTTATTGATTCTGAAGGCGAAGCATTTAGATTGCTATTTGAAAGTGATATGAGTTTAGAACCACAGGTCAGAGAGCGGCTAAATCGTATGACCTATGACAACGCTGCGGCGGTTAGTGCGGTGATATCAATTGAAACTGGGCTAGGTAAAGAGGAGTCAATGATGCTGGCAGTTGGAATTATCGGAACAGTCCAAATAGCTGCTCGTCACTGGTTAGATCGAGATGGCAAAATAGATCGCCAGCGGGCAACTGAATTAGTTATGAATTTAATGTGGCGGGGAATCTCTGGGTTTCCTAAGTCACAATCTTAAATTCGCATACTCGCTAGCAAATAGATAGAGTTAAGTTATGGCCACTGTAAAAGCAGCAGTAAAGAGTTCAGCCCGAACTGAGGTTAAGATCGGCATCTCTGATAGTTCAAATGAGTTAAATATCGATTGTGCAAATACTCAAGCGGAGGTAGTTGCTAAAGTAAATGAGGCAATTAAGTCTTCCTCTGTTTTATCCTTAAGTGATAGCAAAGGGCGAGAGATTTTAGTTCCTCACAATAAGATTAGCTATGTTGAGGTTGGCCAATCTGCTGATCGCCGGGTTGGTTTTGCAAGTCAATAAAATTACTACCTAGATAGCCAGAACTCTCCTAGCGTTAGCAGTTGACTCTAGTCGCTCCCATTGCGCAGGCTCTGTGGTGTATTCACCTAATTGATTTAACTTTCCGTTGCCGTGATAATCACTAGCACCAGTCATAACCAAGTTAGCTTGCCTTGCTAAGGCGATTAATTGAGCTTTCTCATCTGGTGAATGATCGCGATGATCTACCTCAATACCATCTAAACCTGCTTCAATTAATGAACCAAAGGTCTCTAGTGAGATTGTTCTACCTCGATGCGATGCCATTGGATGGGCAATAACTGAGACACCACCTGCTGCCTTAATTAACTTAATAGCAGCTTCAGGAGTTGGTGAGTAGTGGGCAACATAGTATTTTGAGTTGTTATGCAACATCTGAGCAAATGCCTCATCCCTGCTAGCAACTACACCCTTTTTCACTAAAGCATCAGCAAGATGGGGACGGCCTAATGTTGCGCCATCTGATAACTGCTCTAAAACATCTTTCATACTAATATCAATTCCGGCTTGATTAATTCGAGCGATAATCTTTTCCATTCGGCCGTGGCGATTTTCTCTAGTTTTTTCAAGTGTATTCATCAACTCGGTATTACTTGAATCAAATAATAATCCTAAGATATGCACACTTATGCCATCTGTAGTTTGGCATGAAATTTCAGCACCTGGTACTAATGCAATGCCGGGCCGAAGCGCAGCGGTTGCCTCTTGCCAGCCACCAGTTGAGTCATGATCGGTTAACCCAATTACCTTAATCCCAGCTGCTAATGCTTTATTAATTAACTCAGTTGGTGTGTCAGTACCATCACTAAAGTTGGTGTGAGTATGCAGATCAATTACCATTAATTCACCCTCTTATCTTCTTCAGGTTGATTTGATCGCAAAACAAATAATGCACAGCCAAAAAGTAAACCGATAATTCCTGGAATTGTGCCGGCGGGTGGTTGTTGACCTAACCAAATGAATGCCAAAATTGCACTTACTGGAACCTCAAAAAATACAACCAATGAAACTACTGCTGGTGAAACTCGTTTAAGAGTGAAGTTAAATAATGTATGACCTAAGAATTGCGCACCAATAATTAAGCCTGCTAAAAGAAGCCACTCAGTTGATGAATAGCCAGTTAGATTAGATCTTGTAAGTAAAACTAATGGAAAAATTAAAATGGCACATGTTGAATAACATACGGTTGTAAAGGTTGAAGTTGATATTACTTTTTGTGCGTTTGCACCAATGATCATGTAAGTAGCTCCTACCGCACCACCAAATACTGCTAGAAGATCTCCTTGGAAAGCCTGAATTGAAACACTGAAATCAATTCCAGTAATAGCAATTACTGAGATAAATGCAATTATCATGCCAGCGATGGATTTTCTAGGAATATGACCGCCTGCTAATTTAATAAATAGAGCAGCAAAAATTGGTTGAGTTGCAGTTAACGCGGTACCAGTTGCAACGCTGGTTAACTTCATTGCCCAAAAGAAACAAACAAAATGAGTTGCTAAGAGTGTGCCAGCTAATACTGACCATCTAATGGCATTAAGTTGATCTTTGGTTTTCCACTCTTTCCGTGCGAGCGCAAATGGCATCATCACTAAAGCACCCACTAAATTTCGCCAGAAAATCATTGTTGGAATAGGCATTGTGGCCTTGGCAATTATTGGACCTGAAGAGCCGATACCAAGGACTCCAAAAATCAGGAATGGGATATCTCGCCCCGTTGGCAGTTTGGTGTGATCCTGATATTTCATGGGGTAAAACCTATCTGTAATTTAATTATTGTTATGAATTGGTATCAAGCCGATACCCTAAGCCTATGAATACAAGTAAAGGTGCAAACCTAAATCGTATATTCCTAGCCCGATTAGCTGGTACTGCGGTCTTTGACCCAAACGGTGATCAAGTTGGCAAGATTAGGGATGCGGTTGCAAACCTGCGTAGTAACAATCAACCACCAAGAATTTTGGGCTTTATTGTTGAGGTACCCCCACGTAAGCGAATCTTTGTCCCAATTACCCGTGTAACCTCAATTGATAACGGCCATGTAATTATTACTGGGTTATTGAATATGCGACGTTTTGAACCACGCACCAATGAGATCACTGTTTTATCAGAGATGTTAGATCGCACCGTAACTTTAATCGAAACAAATGAAAAAGTTGTAGTTGAAGATATTGCTATGGAGTTATCAAAAACTAGTGATTGGTTTATTGAACGCGTGCATGTGATGAAGCGAGGTAGTGGCTTTCGACGACGTGGTGCTTCCTCCACTGTTACTTGGGCTGAAATCTCAGGAATTGCAATCAATGAAACAAATCAAGGTGTGAGTAATTTACTTAGTACATTGGCAAATCTACGTGCAGCTGATTTGGCATCGGTATTACATGACCTAACTGTTAAGCGTCGGGTAGAGGTTGCTCGGGCATTAGATGATGAACGGTTAGCAGATGTATTAGAGGAGATGGATGAAGCATCTCGGGTTGAATTACTTGCAGAGCTTGAGGGTGAGCGAGCAGCAGATGTATTAGAGGAGATGGATCCAGATGATGCTGCAGATTTACTACGCGAGGTTGGACAAGAGCGTGCACAAACACTGTTGGCATTAATGGAGCCAGAAGATGCCGCTGATGTTAAGCGGTTAATGCATTATGAGGATTACTCTGCCGGCGGCATGATGACAACTGAACCAATTGTTTTAACCGCTGATTCAACTGTTGCTGAAGCACTTTCTAGAGTTAGATTATCTGAGGTTGCTCCCGGTCTTGCATCTCAAGTATTTGTCTGCCGTCAGCCAACTGAAACCCCAACCGGGCGATTAATGGGTGTTGTGCATATCCAACGATTACTACGTGAGCCACCAGCCACATTGCTGGGCGGAATTCTTGATTCAGATATTGCCCCGTTATCAACTGAGGCAACATTAAATGAGGTCTCATCATATCTAGCAAGTTATAACCTGCTAGCAGTTCCTATTGTTGATGCAAATGAGCGCTTACTTGGCGTAGTAACAGTTGATGATGTGCTTGATCATTTACTTCCTGAAAATTGGCGACATGAAGAATCGGTAAGACGAGAGAGTGAGAATCGATAACCATGGCAAAGCAAAAGATAAATAAAAACTCACTTGAGTTTCCACGTGAAGCTCGCAGAACACTTAAGCCTTCCTATGACCCAGATGCTTTTGGTCGCTGGTCTGAGCGGTTTGCGCGCTTTCTAGGTACTGCACGCTTCTTGGTCTATATGACCTGCTTTGTTTTATTCTGGGTATTATGGAATTCATTAGCGCCAGATGAATTAAAATTTGATCATTATCCATTTATTTTCTTAACCTTGATTTTATCTCTGCAAGCATCATATGCGGCACCGCTTATTTTGTTAGCCCAAAACAGGCAGGCAGATAAGGATCGTATCCAAGCCAACGAGGACCGAGAGCGAGAAGAGCGCAATATTGCTGATACTGAATATTTAACTCGTGAATTAGCTAGCTTGCGTACTGCAATTGGTGAGGTAACAACAAGAGATTATTTGCATAGTGAGATTAGTGATGCAATAGAAGAGATTGTTAATAAACTAAACAAAAAGTCTTAAGTATTTATATTTAATCTAACTCCAACTAAGGATTTAGGGCGAATAATTATTTTCTCTAATATCCCATCAAAAATTGCCATTACTTTTTGATCAGTTAAAACAATGGGATTACCCTCATCCCCACCTTCGCGGAGTTTGGCATTAAAAGGAATTTTTGCTAGCAATGGAACATCCGCACCAACTAGCTCACTTAATCTACGTGATGTCTCTTCTCCGCCGCCACTACCAAAGATTGAAATCTTTTCACCACACTTAGAACATGCCGTATCTGACATATTTTCAATAACACCAATAACTGGTTGTTTAATTTGATGGGCAATTCTTCCAGCACGTTCGGCAACCTCAGCTGCAGCGATTTGAGGGGTGGTAACAACAATAATTTCTGAGGTTGGAATTAATTGGCCAAGTGAGATTGCAATATCACCAGTACCTGGTGGTAAATCAAGAAGGAGAAGATCTAAATCCCCCCAATAAGCATCACTTAATAATTGTTCTAGCACGCGATGTAGCAGTGGTCCGCGGTATGCAACTGGATCAGATCTTTCTGGCTTAAACATCTCCATTGAAACTACCTTGACCCCGTAATTTTCAACTGGAATAAAGGTTTGATCAATTGCGGTTGGACGTTTATCTAAAATTCCCATTAGTCGCGGGATTGAATGGCCATAAACATCAGCATCTAAAATTCCCACCTTTAAGCCGCGAGCTGCTGCTGCTACCGCTAAATTTACTGTTACTGATGATTTACCAACTCCACCCTTGCCAGATGCAATTCCTAGCACTCTAGTAAGTGAGTCAGGTTGGGCAAAAGGAATAAACTTTTCTCGTCCGCCTCTAATTAATTTTTTAACATTATTGCGCTGCTCCTCATTCATAACACCAAAGTTAATCTCTATGCTCTTTATTTCATTAATTTCACTTAATGATTTAGTAATATCAGATTTAAGTCGATCCTTCATTGGGCAGCCAACAATGGTAAGTAAAATACCAATTTTTGCTACGCCATTAGAAAACTCAACAGACTCAACCATTCCCAACTCTGGTAAAGGTTTATGGAGTTCTGGATCTATAACTGTTGCTAATGCGGTATTAATCAGCTCTACTGTACTCATAGTAGATCTGGATCAATCTTTGGTTTTGACTTCATATCAAAATCATTTTTATCAATAACATCATTAAAATGCTTTTTAATAAAGGTTTTTGGGTGTAGATCTTTTACCTGTAAATCTTCATAACCTGGTCCAAGGTTTTCTCTTAACTCATTAGTGACATTTTGTGCCATATTTTTTAATTTGATTAAAAATCTAGCACCGTCTGCTGCCACATTTGGCATTCGATCTGGACCAATTAAAATCATGCCAAGCACAAGTAATCCAACTATTTCACCCCCACCAATATTAAACATTATTATTTCTTAGAAGCGGCAAGGGTTACAGTTGCCTCTCGGGAAATACTGTTACGTGTATATTTAACCTTAACTAAATCGCCAACATTATGGCTGCGAATTACCACAATTAACTCATCAGAGTTATTAATAGCGACTCCATCTAATGAGGTGATCACATCTCCTACGCGAAGTCCTGCTCTATCAGCTGGCCCACCAGGAGTTATACCAACTCCTTCACTTGAAATTAATGCACCAGTACCAGTAAATCTTATGTCAACAGAGATTCCCATAACCGGATAGGTGGCAAAGCCATTTTTAATTAATTGTTCAGCTGTCTTCTTTGCTTGATTTATTGGAATAGCAAAGCCCAGACCAATTGAACCAGATTGACTACCAGCACCAAGGGTGGCAATTGCTGAGTTAACGCCAACTACCGCACCAGTTGCATCTACTAATGGGCCGCCTGAGTTACCAGGATTAATTGCAGCATCAGTTTGTAGCGCATTGATAAATGAACTCTCGCCAATGCCATTACCTGTAGTAACTGCTCGATTCTTTGAACTAATAATTCCAGAGGTAACAGTCCCAGCTAAACCAAGAGGTGAACCAATAGCAATTACTGCATCTCCTACCTGCACCTGATCGCTATTACCAAATTGCAGTGTAGGTGCTGATGTAACATCAATTTTTAGAACTGCAAGATCGTAGGAGTTATCTCGGCCAATTAGTTTAGCTAAATATTTTTTACCATCAGATAACTCCACAGTAATTGTGCCATTATTTGCACCAGCTGCAACCACATGGTTATTTGTTAAAATAATCCCATTGCTATCTAGAAAAAATCCAGATCCTGTGCCAGATCCTGCAGATGCCTTAACTTCAATTGAAACTACCGCTGGGATAACCCGGGCCGCTAGAGCTGCAATTGAATCAGGTGCTCGCTGCACAGTATTTTTAGTATCAACAAAATTAGTGCCAAGATTTGTTGAAGAGTTACGACCAATAGTTGCACCAATTCCACCAGCAACTAGTGCAATTACTATTGCCATCACAAAGAGAGCTGGAGTATTTCGCCTTTCAACAACTTGAAAACGGCTAACTGGCTGGCTGGGCTGCCACCAAGGAGTATCAGATGTGCGCCTCATTTAATTAAGTTTATTTGCTACTAATAGACCTGCGCCAATTGGAATCACAGTGCAAGCCCAACGATCATCCTCTTTTATCACCTTAATTGCATCACGGCGGGCAATGCTCTCTGGATCACGCTGGGTTGGATCTGCCACCTTGCCACCACTTAACACATGATCAATTAATAGTAAGCCACCAGGCTTTAGTAAACGATATGACTCATGAACTATTTCAAACAGATCAACAGCTGCTCGAATAACTACTAATTCATATGCATTATCAGCAAGTTTTCCAACAACTTCAATTAATTTCCCAGTAATTACTCGATACTTAGTTACTGCAATATCCGCCTCTTCAAAAATATTTCTTGTAATTTTTGAGTGCTCACGCTCAGAATCAATTGTTGTCAATACTCCATCTGCTGGCATTCCTTGCAGTAGCCAAAGGGCGCCAACTCCTGATCCAGTGCCGATCTCAACAACTGATTTTGCATTAGAAAATTGAGCTATGAATTTTAAAAAGTTTCCAACGGCAACAGTTGAATCTACGGCGCCAACCTCTTGCCCATTAAGTCTTGCCTGCTGCATAAAGTAATCCTCAACAGCAAAGCTTTCAGCAAATATATTCATATCACCACGAGCTGGGGTTTGAGAGTTCAAAATGCACCAAGCCACTCGATTAGCAGGCGCGTACCAAATCCAGTCCCACCCTTTATATTTTCACCAGCATCTACCTCAGATCTGCCGGTACCGGCAATATCTAAATGAACCCAATTGCGATCTCCCACAAACCTCTCCAAAAATAATGCAGCTGTTACCGAGCCAGCTGAGAAGCCAAACTTATCGGCTAAGTGATTTAAATCAGCGATATCACTCTCCAACGCCACTGCGTAATCATCAATTAATGGCATATGCCAGACTTTTTCACCGACTCTATTTCCAATCTCATGTAATTTTTTAGCAAGTGAAGATTGCCTGGTATACATCGCTGCATACTGCCTACCTAACCCCAAAGTAGCTGAGCCAGTAAGTGTTGCTACATCCACTAAGTAATCTGGCTCTAACTCTAGATCTGCATAGGCAAGTCCATCTGCTAAAACTAATCTTCCTTCAGCATCAGTATTTAATACCTCAACTGTGGTACCACCGAAATGTTTAATCACATCAGAGGGCCGTTGTGCTGTACCAGATAAAGCATTCTCTGCTGCCATTAAAAGCGCAGTAACTTTTACCTTTGGCTTTACCTTTGCCATCGCAACTATTGCGCTAAGTACGGCAGCAGCTCCTGCCATATCACTTTTCATTCCAATCATGCTCTCATATGGACGCTTAAGTGATACACCGCCAGTATCAAAGGTAATTCCTTTTCCAACTAAAACAACATGAGGCCAATTACTAGATCCTTTGGGAGCGTATGTAACTTCAATTAACCTTGGACCAGGATTAGGAGCTGAATTACCAACTGCAACTAACCCACCAAACTCTTTAATTGCGCGGCCAGATTTAATTGAGATTGAAAGATCTGAGGTTTTAGCAGCCGATACCATTTCTGTTGCTTGCTTTGCCAGCCAAACTGGGTTTTTTATATTAGCCGGAGTATGAATCAAATTTCTACATTGCCAGACCGCTGTCGCTAAGATATTTGCATACTCAATCTCTTCCAAAAACTCACCGTAAATTACTAACTCTGGCTTTTTATCTTTTTTCTCAGATTTTAATGAAAATTGATAATTAGATAATATAAAGGCAACACCTTGTGTGACGACTGACTTTGATTCACTAGTTAGGCCAGAGAGTACGACAGAGTTTGACCCCTTTACCTTACGACCAAGTGCACTAGCCGCCTTACGAATATCATCATCGCTCTGCTCGCCCACACCTACTAAATAAATTCTGGTTAATTGGTCTAAAGTAATTGGCACCTCAATAATTTCACCAGCTTTAGCAGTGAACTCTGGCCAGTTAGCTAACTCAATATTTAAATCTAATTTGGTTAAAGCTGTAATTTTATTAAGAAACTCGGTTTTAGTGATTTCGACTTTCTCACCCATGATTACCGGGATTGCAAAAGCGGTAATGCCATTAAAATCTAAATTAGATTTTGTTAGATGTGTGAGTTTTGGATATAGACCTAGGATTTTATAGACCATAACCCTGCTTTGAATTAAATCAGTCGATTACTTTTTTACTAATGCAACAGCTGCTTGTAATACATTTCCTAAATTAGTTGCCTCTTCAACATTTAACTCAACAACTAATCGCCCGCCACCTTCTAGTGGAATTCGCATAACCATAGAGCGAGCCTCTTTAGTGACCTCCATTGGACCATCACCAGTTCTTGGTTTCATCGCTGCCATTTAGCTCTCCCCTACAAATTTAATCATCGTCCCGCTAGAGGCGTAATTATCCCTCATATGCCTGCGGGTGGGAAATCCTATAAATACCCTTAAGAAATCAATCCAATTAAGCGCGATCTGCCTGACTGAATAACTGATATGACTGCTCGCTCTGGCACTCCAAGTTTTTCTGCAATCTCATTAACACTAATCATATTTACCAAATGCAAAGTCAGAATCAATCGCTCTTCATCTGGCAGGGTGTCAATTAATTCAGCGATCGTCCTACCGCTGTTATCAGTTGCCATGCCTAAAGATTACTGGGCAGAGCCAATACTTTCGACCTTATGCGGATACTTGCCTTGCAAATCGGCGGAGGGAGAGCCAAACTCCCGCCATTAATACTGGCTTAACAAAGAGTAAAACAATCGGTGGAGCGATGATCTCTTCATGCCAATAAAAAATTGTTCCTCCCTTTATTTTCTTTAATTCAAACTTACCACTACCTCTTATTACTCTTCCAATATGATCAACTTCGCATAGTAATGGTGGGTGCCATTTTCTTATCTCCATAGTATCTAAAATACCTAAACGTAACTTTGGATAAAGACTTGGAAATAATCCAGTAAAGGCAAAAATTAAAACTCCCTTGCCATTTTTTACAGTTCTATCCTGATCTAACTCAGACCAGACCTTTGTCTGTAACATCCACTTACCTTGCGAACTCCAATCAACTAATGAGCTCCAAACCATCTCTACTGGTTTGTTAACTTTTATGGTCAATGATAAATCAGAAAGTTTTCTCATTTTTTCTTAATTGAATCTATGGCTGTTGAAATATCTCTGCACCAATTGACTAGCTCAGATTGACCAGTTTTCATAAAATTTTGGGTTGCAAGGTGATCAAGTGCAACCTGCATTGGATCATAAACTCCAGTTGGATCACAGATAGCAATAGGTTTGTTATGAAACTTTAAATATCTACCTACCCAGATTTCAAAAAACTCCTCTAATGTTCCAATGCCACCTGGTAAGACTATAAAAGCATCTGAGAGATCTTCGATTTTAGCTTTTCTAGTTCGCATATTAGTAACCACATGCATTTGCGAAGCCTGTTTATCTTCAAACTCAAGATTGATTAATGGCTCTGGAATTACGCCAATAGTTGCAACTCCGCTAGCTCTTGCCCCTCTTGCAACCGCGCCCATCATTGAGGCCTTGCCACCGCCCCAAACAAGATCCCAGCCTTGTTCACCAATTGCTTTGCCAATATTAAATGCTAAATCCAGTGAGCTTTCTGGAATATTAGGAGCAGATGAGCAGAAAACAGCTACGCGCATGTAATTAGTCTATTGCTTTGCGCACACTTTGATACCGTTATCTAATGAGCAGCAATCAAAAAAGCGCCTATGGCTTTGGTATCGCTACCCAAACACAATCTGGTCAGATACTTGAGTGCTTTTTTTACTCCTTAGGAGTAGGTAGTGCGCCAGCAGCTAGCAGCAGCGATGATTATAAATCTCTAGAGGGTGATGATCAGATCCGCAGAGTTAAGAAGGTGGCGGTAGTAGTCAAAATTGATTTAACAGAACAACCAAAGGATGTGGCAGATGCCTATCTAAGGTTGCATCTACTCTCCCATAGAGTAGTTAAGCCACATGGCTTAAATCTTGATGGAATATTTGCAATACTTCCTAATGTAGTTTGGACATCGGTGGGAGCTTGTGCGGTAGAGGGCTTTGAACAAATTCGACCAAAACTACAAAGTAAGTATGGCAATCTAGTTATTTATGCGGTGGATAAATTTCCTAGAATGATTGATTATGTAATTCCAGAGGGCGTACGTATTGCAGATGGTGATCGGGTTCGCCTTGGTGCTTATCTTTCACCTGGTACAACTGTTATGCATGAAGGTTTTGTTAACTTTAACGCCGGTACTCTGGGTAAATCAATGGTGGAGGGACGTATTAGCGCAGGTGTAGTAGTAGGTGATGGCAGTGATATCGGTGGTGGTGCATCAATTATGGGAACTTTAAGTGGCGGTGGCAAAGAGGTAATATCAATTGGCCAGCGCACACTTCTTGGCGCTAACTCTGGGGTTGGAATAAGTCTGGGTGATGATTGTGTTGTTGAGGCAGGGGTTTATATAACAGCTGGATCTAAAATTACCTTGCCAGATGGAAAAGTAATCAAGGCAAAGGAGTTAAGCGGGGGTAATAACCTGCTATTTCGACGAAACTCACAAAGTGGGGCCCTAGAAGCACTTGCTAAAACTGGTAGTTGGAGCGGCCTAAATTCAGTTCTACACAAGAACTAACTTTTAAATAATTTTTTTGGCGAGGTAATAAAGCCAATTCCCCAAGAAAAATGCATGGTTAATAAAACAAATGGCATAAGTACTCGATCAAATAGTTTTCGTCCAATTAAAAAGCCACCAAAAATTATAAGTGAAATATAGATCAGTGCCGGCGTAGTAAATATTGGGTTAATTACTAATCCACAAAGTAGGGATAAAATGGTAATTAGTACAGTAATTGGCGGAGCTAAGTAGCGATAATTAACAGTTCCTTTATGTTGGCGAGAGATTACTCGGCGCCAGCGGCCATACTGAAAATACTGCTTAGCTAACTTTAGGAAAGTGTTTCGCGGTCGGTATGTAACAACTAATCTTGGATCAAACCAAACTAAACCACCGTTTTTTCGCAGGCGATGATTTAACTCCCAATCTTGGGCACGGATATATCGCTCATCAAAACCACCAGCTGCCAGAATTGCAGATTTATTAAATGTGCCAAGGTAAACCGTGTCAGTAGCCCCAGCTACTCCACCGGTATGAAACTTAGATGGACCAACTCCTAACTTGGAGCGCATTGCTAAGGCAACCACTCGTTGCAAGCCATACTCACTATCGGCATACATTAACCCACCAACATTTACTGCGCCCTGCTGCTGCATAATCTCTACTGCGGTTTTTATATATGAATTTGAAATTTCAGAGTGTCCATCAACTCGGCAGATAATTTCATAAGTAGCGGCGGCGATTGCAAGATTTAAGCCAACTGCAGTTTGTCCAGTTAGATTATTAACCAATTTAATTCTGCTATCTGCTGCTACTAATTGATTAGCGATTTGATTTGTCTTATCTTTTGAAGGGCCAAGGGCTAAAATAATTTCAATATCACTAGGGTAATCTTGCTGAAGAATTGCTGAGATGCAGTTAGCTAAATCCCTCTCTTCGTTGAGAATTGGCAAAATAACTGAGACCGCTGGAAATGATGAATTTCTCATAACCACTCCGATCATTATTTGATTACAACTATTCCCTACCCATAATCTAGGATAAGAAGATGAAATCTGCTCGCAGTATCAGGATCTTTACTGGTATTTCGATCGCAATTCTGGCAATTTCTGCAATTAGTTCCCTCGCTTTTGGCACAGTCAGTTCCTTTACCAACAAGGTAGATGCATTTGCTGGTTTAGATAAACGACCAGATAAACAATCATCAGCAGTTAATTACCTACTAGTTGGCTCTGATACCAGAGAAGGATTAAGTAAGGAAGAGTTAAAAGCTTTGCGAGTCGGCTCTGTTGCTACCGCTGCTGGAAAAAGATCAGACACTATGTTGCTAGTTCATATCTCTAAGGCGAGAGATAAAGCGGTCTTAATATCAATTCCGCGAGATAGTTATGCATTGATTCCAGAGCACACTACAAAGGCAGGAAAAGTTAAACCTGCAGTGCACTCAAAAATTAACTCCGCATTTAATTGGGGTGATGCACCTTTATTAATTGAAGTAATTGAAAATATGACGCAATTAAAAATTGACCATTATATTGAGATTAACTTTGCAGGTTTTGCCAGGGTAGTTGACTCTCTGGGCGGGATTGAAGTTTGTACTAAAAAAGATATTGATGATCCAAAGAGCCATTTAGTTCTACCAGCTGGTGTTCACACATTAAATGGTATTGAAGCCCTCAAATATGTTCGTACCCGAGAGTTTGATGGATTAGGTGATATCGGAAGAATGCAACGGCAACAAGCATTTATGTCATCAGTTATACAAAAAGCTACAAGTGCTGGAGTTTTACTAAATCCAATTACAGTGGCAAATTTTATTAACTCAGCACTTTCAGCTATGACAACTGATAAAGACTTAAAAAATTCGGATTTAATTACACTTGCTAAGCAGATAAAATCACTATCCGCTGCAAGTGTGCGCACACTTACTGTGCCACTTTCAGATTTAAACTACTATGCAAATGGCGTTACTGCTTCAGTTTTATGGGATCCAATACTTGCACCACAACTCTGGGATCGCTTGCGACAAGATCAGGCGATAGTTGATGAAGTATCACCCTCTCCTTCGCCATCCTCATCAAAAGAAGCGAAGGCTGATGTAGTTGATAAATTTAAAACCCGTACCGCAGAGGATAATATCTGTCGGTAATTTATTGATTCTTAGGTAGGCTCTTCTAATGGCATTAAAGCTCTCAGTAATTGGTACCGGCTACTTAGGTGCAACTCATGCCGCATGCATGGCATCTCTTGGTTTTGAGGTTATTGGCTTTGATACTGAAGGATCAAAAATTGATTTACTTGCAAACGGTAAGGTGCCTTTTTATGAACCAGAGCTTGAGGATTTACTTAATGCTCAAATTAAATCTGGCCGGCTTAAATTTACTAAAAATATTACTGATTTAGCAGATGCAGATGTGCACTTTATTTGTGTTGGTACGCCTCAAGTAAAAGGTGGAAATGCCGCTGATTTAACCTATGTGAACTCTGCCTTAGAAAGTATTGCAAAGGTAGTAAAGCCAGGTGGGTTAGTAGTTGGTAAATCAACAGTTCCAGTTGGCACTGCAACAAGACTTCGAAATAGATTAATTGAATTAAATCCAAAGGCTGATTTAGCTTGGAACCCAGAGTTTTTGCGAGAGGGTTTTGCAGTTGAAGACACACTCCATCCAAATCGGTTAGTAGTTGGAGTTGTAAATGATCAGGCAGAGAAAATATTAAAAGAGGTTTATGCGGTAAATTTAAAGGAGAACACACCATGGGTAAGAGCTGATCTGCCCACTGCCGAATTAGTAAAGGTGGCTGCTAACTCATTTTTAGCAACCAAAATCTCATTTATAAATGCAATGGCTGAGATATGTGAGGCAGCCGGTGGTGATGTAACAGTTTTAGCTAAAGCAATTGGCTACGACCCAAGAATTGGTAGCCGTTTCCTGCAAGCAGGTATTGGTTTTGGTGGTGGATGTCTACCTAAAGATATTCGAGCATTTATGGCAAGGGCTGAGGAGTTAGGTGCTAGCCAAGCGGTTGAGTTCCTAAAAGAGGTTGATGCAATAAACCTACGAGCAAGACAGAGAATTATTGAGTTGGTAAGAAAAGATTTATCAGATGATTTGCAAGGCAAAAAGGTAGCAATTTTAGGAGCAGCATTTAAACCTGATAGTGATGATGTGCGCGACTCTCCAGCACTTGATATTGCTGCCCAAATTCAAGCAGCAGGGGCGGTAGTTACTGTTCATGACCCAAAGGCAATAGTAAATGCGCAGAAGCGCTTTCCTGCTTTAAAATTTGCTGAAGATATTGATAACACACTTAAAGATGCTGAAATAGTTTTACACCTAACTGAGTGGAAGATTTATCGAGAGATTGATCCAGTTAAGGCAAAATCATTAGTAAAGAGTGCCATCATGATCGATGGCCGAAATGCATTAGATCGCACCACTTGGCAAAGTGCTGGCTGGAAATTTAGGGCACTTGGGCGAGCAAATAATGAGTGATCAAATAGATCAATCACTTGCCTTAAAAACTTGGGCGGTAGTTGGCTTAAGTAATAATTCAGAGCGTGCAGCATATGGTGTTGCAAAGCTATTAATTGAGAAAGGTCATACTGTAATTCCAGTTCATCCAAAGGCAGAGAGCGTGCATGGTCAGAAAGGTTATGCAAAACTCTCTGACATTCCAGTATCTATAGATGTAGTAGATATATTTGTTAACTCTGATTTAGCTGGCAATGTGGTGGATGAAGCAATTACAATTGGTGCAAAGGGTGTTTGGTTGCAGTTAGATGTAATAGATGCTGCAGCAGTTTCTAGAGCAAAAGATGCCGGTCTTCTTACAGTTATGAACCGATGTCCTGCGATTGAGTATAAGAAGCGCGTTTAATTACTCATCTATCTCACCGCTGTAGTACTGCTGCGCATGAATAATTTCAGTAAGTAATTTCTCTAAATTATTGCCAGCTATACCCACCTGCTTACTAGATTGGTCAAACTTTAAATCTGGATTACGTGCCATTAGATGTAGGTATGGGCGATAATCATCACTTGCCTCATCAGTTATTAACTTTCCTGTAATTACAAAGTTTTCAAATGCATTTGTGCTTCCTAATGGTAAATCTAATACTGCTCGTAAATACTGCTCAAAGTAATTTGTTACTGAACCAATCTGGCTCCAATATTGGGCAAGTGGAGTTAACCAATTAATTTTAACTAATTTTTTGTAATCTGCAGCATCGACTAATAATTCAAATGCTCCAACTAAGCCAATCTCACCTACTAATTTAAAAGCTGAGAGTTGTATTTGCTCTAGTTGATCATCACTTACTCCAGGTGGTGGAGTGATTGTTAAATTATTAGTAACTAAAGTTGCTGGCCAACATGCAATCTGATTATGAGCAGATCTTGCAATTAGAATTGAAAAACAATCACCAGTTACTGGAGTTTTCTCAATTAATGATAGTTGCTCCAAGGTTTTACTAGATGGATATATCCGCACTCCAGAGCGCTCAACTGTCTTAATGGTCGAGATTGCAAGAAGATCTGGCTCTATACAGAGCAGTTGGCAATCTTTAGAAAACTCAATTAATTGATCTGGACTGATATGGCTTGGCCCAAATTTAATTCCTACCCCAAGTTTGCGCCCCTCATTTTCATAAACTGCCCTCGCCCAGTCACCTGCAATTAGGCCAACAATCGGGAATGTCATGTAATAAGGTTACCTGCATAATGGTTCAAATAATTCTCGCCTCCTCCTCAACATCAAGATTGCGGCTTCTTGAGAGTTCTGGAATTAAACCAAAGGTTATGGTCAGTGGCGTTGATGAAGAGGCACAAGAGTTATTATCACTATCTCCTGCCGAACTTGTTATTGCCTTAGCTATTTTAAAAGCTCATACCGTAAAAGATAAAGCGCCTGCTGATTCATTAATTATTGGATGTGATTCAACATTTGAGTTTGATCATAAGTCACTTGGTAAACCTGGAAATAGAGAGAGTGCAATTGTTAGATGTAGGCAGTTAAGTGGGCAATTTGGTTATCTACATACAGGTCATTGTTTAATAGATTTAAAGCAAGGCATTGAGTTAAGTGAAAGATCTACTGCTAAGGTGCAATTTGCGCAGATGAGCGAGGAAGAAATAATTGATTATGTTGACTCTGGTGAACCATTGCATGTAGCAGGTGGTTTTACATTAGATGGATTAAGCGCACCCTTCATTACAAATATTGAGGGTGATCCAAGTGGAATTATTGGCTTATCCCTGCCGCTACTGCGAAAGATGATCATTTCACTTGGATATAGTTGGCCAGAACTAAAAAATAAGTAATTATTTAGGATAAGTTTGGCTTATGAGCGATCTTTATAAAGACCCAATTGGCACTGCAGAAGCTGCAGCAAAAGTAATCGCAAAGATAACTGGTGTTGAAAAACATGATGTGGCTTTGGTTATGGGCTCAGGTTGGATCTCAGCTGCTGATGCACTTGGAAAGGCAGAACATGAATTTGCCGTTACTGATCTGCCCGGATTTCCAGCTCCAACTGTTGTAGGTCATGGTGGCAAAGTTAGGTCATATAAATTAGCAAACTCTGTAAATGCATTAGTTTTCTTAGGTAGAACTCATTTTTATGAAGGTTTAGGTATGGAGCCAGTTGCTCATGCAGTTAGAACTGCAGTTAAATCAGGTTGTCGGACAATTGTTCTAACAAATGCTTGTGGTGGTATTAATACCGATTACAAAGTAGGCCAGCCAGTTTTAATTAAAGACCACATCTCACTAACCGCTGCCTCTCCTTTAATTGGTGCAGATTTTGTTGATCTGACCGATCTTTATAGCAAGCGACTACGTGAGTTAGTGAAGGCAGAGGATCCATCACTTGCCGAAGGTGTTTATGTGCACTGGCGTGGACCTTCATATGAAACTCCAGCAGAAATTAAGATGATGCGCACAATGGGCGCAGATCTAGTTGGTATGTCAACGGTGCCAGAGGCGATTGCTGCGCATGCACTCGGTGCACAGATTCTTGCAATATCACTAGTAACAAATGCTGCAGCTGGTGTAACTGGTGAGAAGTTAAATCATGCTGAGGTAATTGCTGCTGGAAAAGCTGCCGCAGATCGCATGGGAAATCTCTTAGCAAAGGTGTTGCCTAAGCTGTGATCTCAGATCAGCTGCGTCTTGAGATTCAAGAGTGGATTAAAAATGATCCAGATAAGAAAACTTCAGAACAGTTAAGTAGGTGGTTAGCAGAGAATAATGAGAAAGACTTAAACCGCTGCTTTAATGGATTTTTACAATTTGGTACTGCTGGATTACGAGGTCCAGTAGGTCCTGGACCTTCCTGCATGAATCGTGCAGTTGTTAGTAGAACAGCAGCTGGCATTGTTTTATTTATGAAGAAAAATAATTTAACCTCAGTTGTAATTGGTAGAGATGCCCGCCATGGATCAAAAGAGTTTGCGCAAGATAGTGCTGAGATATTTGCTGGAAGTGGAATAAAAACTTATGTACTGCCAAGAATGCTGCCAACCCCAGTTTTAGCCTTTGCAGTTAATAAATTAAAGACAGATGTTGGGATTATGGTTACTGCTAGCCACAACCCAGCAGCAGATAATGGCTATAAGGTTTATTTAGGTGGCACGGTTTTAGGTATTAATTACCGAGGCTCTCAAATTACCTCACCCGTTGACCAGATGATCTCAGATGAGATATCAAAGGCAGATCTAGCACCTAATCGATCAAGCTCTTTTGAAACTGTTAATGAGTCAGTAATCTCTGATTACATTTCATCGGTTACAAGATTATCTACATCTGCAGGTAAGTTAAAGATTATTTATACCGCACTCCACGGAGTAGGGGCTGAGACCTTTATTTCAGTATTTCAAAAAGCTGGCTTTAATGACCTAATTCTTGTGAGTGAGCAAAATGAACCAGATCCTAATTTTCCTACTACTGCATTTCCAAATCCAGAGGAGTCTGGAGTAATTGATTTAGCAATTGAGTACGCAAAAAAACATAATGCTGATTTAGTAATTGCAAATGATCCTGATGCAGATAGATGCGCTGTTGCAGTAAATGACCCAGAGAGTGGCTGGCGAATGCTACGTGGTGATGAGGTAGGAGTAATTCTGGGAAAGTATTTAGTTGAGAAAAATATATCTACCAGTAAAGCATTTGCTAACTCACTTGTCTCATCCTCATTACTAGCCAAGATTGCAAAGAAAAATGGTGTCAAATTTCACGAAACTTTAATTGGCTTTAAGTGGATCTCTAAAGTTGAAAACCTGGGTTATGGATATGAAGAGGCTCTTGGCTACTGCGTGGATCCAGATTATGTAAATGATAAGGATGGAATTAGCGCAGCATTACTACTTGCTCAATTAGTTAGTGAATTAAAACAATCTGGCACTTCACTTAATGATTACCTCCAAAGTATCGGCAATGAGTTTGGTTTTCATGCTACAGATCAAATTTCTATCCGATTTACTGATTCAGCAGCGATTGATAGCCTGCTTAGTAAAATAAGCAAAAATCCTCCTAAAGAGTTATCTGGCTTTGCCTTGCAATCAGTTGAAGATTTAAATTTATCTATAACTATGCCAACGCCTGGAATTCGAATGAAGTATGCCGGTGAGATCAGAGTAATTATTAGAGCTAGCGGCACTGAGCCAAAGTTAAAGTGTTACATCGAGGTTGTTTGTAATAGTAAATCTGAGGCTAATTTATTGATCTCGCAAATTAAGCAGGCATTGACTAAAGTACTCTCATGATTATCGATGGCAGTGAGAGCTCATTAAAGAAGTTTTTATCTGAGCTACCCCCTGTTGATCAGGTTGGTGCAGAGGCAAGAGCTTCGATGCTTGCTACTAGGAGTATTAAAACAACAAGTAAAGCTTGGGCAATTGATATGGCAATTAGCATGGTCGATCTAACAACTTTAGAAGGTGCTGATTCTGCCGGAAAAGTTAAAGCACTTTGTGCAAAAGCAGTTCGCCCAGATCCGACTGATTTAACTGTTCCTTCAGTTGGTGCAATCTGTGTTTACAATGACATGGTAAAGATTGCTCGTACCGAATTAAATTCAATTGGTGGAAGTGAAGTTGCAGTTGCAGCGGTTGCAACCGCTTTTCCATCTGGTAGGGCATCTCTTAACGTTAAAAAGTTAGATACTCAAGATGCTATTGATGCTGGTGCTAATGAAATTGATATGGTGATTGATCGTGGTGCATTTCTATCTGGTCACCTAGGTGAGGTTTTTGATCAAATTAAAATTATTAAAGAGTTGTGCGGAAATAAAGCTCACTTAAAGGTAATTTTAGAAACTGGTGAGTTAGTTACATATGACAATGTTAGAAAAGCTTCTTATCTTGCAATGCTTGCGGGTGCTGATTTTATTAAGACAAGTACCGGCAAGGTCGCACCTGCTGCTACTGCTCCAGTAGTTTTAGTGATGCTAGAGGCGGTTAGAGATTACTTCACACTGACTGGTACCAGAATTGGCGTTAAGCCAGCAGGAGGAATTAGAACTACTAAGGATGCAATAAAGCAGCTGGTCTTAGTAAATGAGACAGCAGGGCCAGAGTGGCTTAAGCCATCCCTATTTAGAATCGGTGCAAGTGCACTTTTAAACGATTTATTAATGCAGCGAATGAAGTTACGTACTGGGCACTACGCTAGTGCTAATTACGTAACGATGGATTAGGTGGTGTCATGAGCAGCTTTGAGTACGCCAGCGCACCTGAGTCTAAGGCGATCGCAAATATTGCATCATCATATGGATTATTTATTGGTGGCAAATTTGTGGAACCTAAAAAGGGAAAGAGCTTTAACACAATTAACCCAGCAACTGAGGAGCTACTATCTAAGGTTGGATATGCCGATAAATTAGATATTGATGCAGCGGTTAAAAGTGCTAGATCAGCCTTTACTAAGGTTTGGTCAAAGCTGCCAGCTAAAGAGCGTGGCAAGTATCTATATCGGATAGCTCGTATTTTGCAGGAGAGAGCTAGAGAGTTTGCAGTTGTTGAGACATTAGATAATGGCAAGCCTATTAGAGAGTCCCGTGATACCGATATTCCACTTGCTGCAGCTCACTTTTTCTATCATGCGGGTTGGGCAGATAAATTAGAGTATGCCGGCGTTGGTAATAAACCAAAACCACTTGGCGTAGTTGGTCAAATAATTCCTTGGAACTTTCCATTACTAATGCTTGCATGGAAAATTGCGCCAGCATTAGCAGCAGGTAATACTGTTGTATTAAAGCCGGCAGAGACAACCCCACTTACCGCATTATTGTTTGCCCAAGTTTGCCAACAAGCGGGTTTGCCAGATGGTGTAGTAAATATTGTTACCGGTGATGGCATAACTGGTGCTGCCTTAGTAAACCATCCAGATATAAACAAAATAGCATTCACTGGCTCAACTGAGGTGGGTAAAGCAATTGCACGTTCAATCTCTGCAACTAAGAAGAGTGCAACCTTAGAGTTGGGTGGCAAGGCTGCCAATATTGTCTTTGAAGATGCGGCAATTGATGAAGCGATTGAGGGAATTGTTAATGGTATTTTCTTTAACCAAGGACATGTTTGTTGTGCTGGCTCACGTCTACTTATCCAGGAAAATGTATCTGATGAGGTTATTGAAAAATTAAAGAAACGAATGAGTTTAATTCGAGTAGGTGATCCAATGGATAAAAATACCGATCTTGGTGCAATTAACTCAAAGGAGCAATTAAAGAGAATTCATGAGATTTCAAATACCGGAGATGCTGAAGGTGCTAATCGATGGTCACCTGATTGTAAATTGCCAACAAAAGGTTACTGGTATCCGCCAACAATATTTACTGGAGTTTCACAATCACATCGAATTGCAAGGGATGAAATATTTGGGCCGGTTTTATCTGTACTCACCTTTAGAACTCCTGCTGAAGGAATTGAAAAGGCAAACAACAGTATGTATGGATTGTCCGCTGGAATTTGGAGTGATAAGGGTGCAAAGATTTTATGGGCAGCTAAGCAATTAAAGGCTGGAGTTATCTGGGCTAATACCTTTAATAAATTTGACCCAGCTAGCCCGTTTGGTGGTTATAAAGAGTCTGGTTGGGGACGTGAAGGCGGCCGACATGGACTTGCCGGTTACTTAGCCTCAGATGCGAAGGCAAGCAAATGAGCCGATTAGATATTAATAAAACATATAAGTTATTTATAGCTGGTGCATTCCCAAGGAGTGAATCTGGTCGAGTTTATGAAATAAAGGGTGCTAATAAGAAATTTATTGCAAACCCTGCCATGGCATCTAGAAAAGATTTGCGGGATTCTGTAGTGGCAGCTAAAGCCGCTCAATCTGGTTGGGCAAATGCAACAGCGTTTAATCGTGGACAAATTTTGTATCGTATCGCTGAGATTATGCAGGGCCGGAGTGAACAATTTGTCGATGAGATATGTGCACTTGAGGGAGTAAGTAATAAGGCTGCAAAGATTCAGGTGGCTGAAGCAATTGATACCTGGGTTTGGTACTCAGGATGGTGCGACAAATTATCATCTGTTACTGGCTCACTTAATCAAGTATCTGGTCCATTTTATAACTTCACAACACCTGAACCACTTGGTGTTGTAGCGATATTTGCTGAAAGTAAACCATCACTCCTTGGCGTAGTTAGAACATTAGCCCCGGTACTTGCAGGTGGTAATACGGCAGTATTAATAGCTAGTGAGAGTTACCCACTTCCAGCAATTACTTTAAGTGAAGCACTTGCTACAAGTGATATTCCAGGAGGAGTTGTAAATATATTAACTGGTAAAACCGCTGAGTTAGCCCCTTGGGTAGCTTCTCATATGGAGATAGATGGTGTTGATGTTGCTGGGCTTTCTAAAAAGCAGGAAGAGGAGTTAAAGCTTGTTGGCGCAGATAATCTAAAGCGAGTATTTAGATTTGCCCCTACTAATAACCCAGAGCGTATTTTAAGTTTTATGGAGCAAAAAACAGTCTGGCACCCAATAGGGCTTTAAACTTATTCAGCAGATATTGCTGTGTATGCCGGCTTTACAATCTTTTCAATTATTTCAAGCCGTTCCTCAAAGGCAATGAATGAACTCTTCAGTGCATTAACGGTTACTCGTTGCAGATCAGCAAACTTCCAATCAAATGATTTAACACATTGACTCATCTCATGTGTCATAGATGTATTACTCATCAAACGGTTATCGGTATTAAGTGTTACCCGAAAGCGAAGTTTGGCTAACTTGCCAATTGGATGTTCTGCGTATGTTTTAGCAGCACCTGTTTGAAGATTAGATGTAGGACAAAGCTCAAGTGGAATACGTCGGTCGCGAACATAAGAAGCAAGTGGACCAAGTTTTGGAGTGCTGCCTGAGAAATCAATATCATCAATAATTCGAACGCCGTGGCCTAATCTTTCAGCGCCACAGATTTGAATTGCCTCCCAAATAGATGGCAAACCATAAGCTTCACCAGCATGAATCGTGAAGTGGGCGTTTTCTTTTCTTAAGTATTCAAAAGTATCTAATTGATTAGTTGGTGGAAAACCATCTTCAGGACCTGCAATATCAAAGCCAACCACACCTTTATTTCGATATTTAATTACAGCAGCGGCAGCCTCTTGAGATCTGTTATTTTGTCGCATTCCACATAAAAGTGATTCAACTCTTATTTTCTTACCCTCTTTTGCAGCCTCTGCCATTCCTTGCTTATAACCTTCAGTAGTTGCCTCAACTACCTGATCAAGAGTTAATCCTGCTTCAGTAAATAACTCAGGTGCTCCTCTTACCTCGGCATAGACCACGCCATCTCTTGCTAAATCAATTGCGCACTCCCGGGCTACTTGAATGATTGCTTCCTTTGTTTGCATAACCGCAATTGTGTGGGCAAAGGTCTCAAGGTAGCGGACTAGTGAGTGTGAATTACAGGACTCTTCAAACCACTCTGCCAATTTCTTTGGATCATCTGTTGGTAGTTTTTTATAACCAATTTTCTGAGCAAGTGCAATAATAGTTTGCGGGCGTAAGCCACCATCTAAATGATCATGTAAAAGCGCTTTTGGAACTCGCTTTATTTGATCATCTGTTGGTGTATTTGTAAGTGACACTTATCCCTCAATTCGTTCAATTACTAATGGTAATCGCTTTACTGGATCATTTTGGTCACCAATTGAAAATGCACCAACTAAAGCCTCTTTCGCTCGATCAAACCTGGCCGATTCATCACTATGTAAAGTTAAAATACTTTGACCTTCCTTAACAATATCTCCTGGTTTTGCATGAATCTCAATACCTGCGCCAAGTTGTAAAACTTCACCTTGTTTTTGCCGGCCAGCACCTAGCCGCCAGGCAGCAAATCCCACCTTCATTGCATCTAAAGTTAATAATTTTCCAGAAGCATTTGCTTTAATCTCCAACTTTTCCTTAGCAACCGGCAGGGGTGCATCATTATCGCCACCTTGAGCCTTAATCATCTTGCGCCAAACATCCATTGCCATTCCATTTTTTAATGCAGTAGCTGGATCAACCTTCGGCTTAATTCCAACTGCATCCAGCATCTCATTAGCAAGTATTAGCGTAAGTTCAACAACATCACTAGGTCCACCACCAGATAGCACCTCAAGGGTTTCTCTAATCTCTAAAGCATTTCCAACAGTTAAACCTAATGGGATATCCATTGCAGTAACTAGTGCTCTAGTAGTAACACCGGCACGTTTTCCTAAATCAACCATTGTCCTAGCAAGCAAAGCTGCATCCTTTGGATCACTCATAAAAGCACCAGAGCCAGTTTTAACATCAAGAACTAAGGCACTTGTTCCTTCTGCAATTTTTTTACTCATAATAGAAGATGCAATTAATGGAATTGCTTCGACTGTTCCAGTTACATCGCGGAGTGCATAAAGTTTTTTATCAGCAGGGGCAAGGCCAGCACCAGCTGCACAAATTACCGCCCCACACTCTTGAATCACCTTTAACATCTCATTATTAGAAAGGTTTGCTTTCCAACCCTTAATAGATTCCAACTTATCTAATGTGCCACCGGTATGACCAAGACCACGACCAGATAGTTGTGGAACAGCTGCACCACATGCTGCAACTAGTGGCGCAAGTGGCAAAGTAATTTTGTCACCAACACCACCAGTTGAATGTTTATCAACTGTTGGTCGATCTAACATCGACCAGCTCATTTTTTCACCACTTGCAATCATTGCATCAGTCCAGCGAGAGATCTCTTTATTATTCATTCCATTTAAATATATTGCCATTAGCAAAGCCGACATCTGCTCATCAGCAACTATTCCGCGAGTGTATGCATCTACTACCCAGTCGATTTGTTCATTACTTAACTCTTGCTTGTCACGCTTTGCTGAAATTATCTCTACCGCTGCAAATCTTTCACTCATTTATTTCAGATCCTCAGGGCCAAACGCCCAAGGTAGCAATGTTGAAAAAGGTTTTGGCCCATCTGGTGTCATAAACAACATCTCATTGCCACCATGCTCAAATAGTAATTGACGACATCTTCCGCATGGAGATAAGTACTCTCCATTTCCATCAACGCAAACAACCGCAATTAATCGACCGCCACCTGTTGCAGTTAAAGAGGAAACTAATCCACACTCAGCGCATAACCCAACACCATAACTTGCGTTCTCGCTATTGCAGCCAACAACAATTCGACCATCAGAGACTAGGCCTGCTACTCCTACTTTAAATTTTGAGTATGGCGCATAAGCATTCTTCATAACTTCTTTTGCGGCCTGATGCAGCTGATCCCAATTTATTTCCATGGGGTAATTCTCCTACGAAACTTAACTATTTATTACCGCGGGTATATGGGATTCCATCTGCAGCAGGAGCGCGTACACGCCCAACTACCCCTGATACAGCAATAATCGTTGCTACATATGGAACCATCAACATAAATTCTGATGGAATTGGTACGCCAATGATGGTTAATGTGCCTTGTAAGTTGTCAGCAAAACCGAAGAATAGCGCCGCAATTACCGCACCCTTTGGTGTCCACTTTCCAAAGATTAAACCTGCAAGTGCAATAAAACCTGCACCAGCAGTCATTTGCTTAGTAAAGCCACCTACAGAGCCAACTGTGAAATATGCGCCACCAATACCGGCAACAAATCCAGCTAATATCACATTCCAAAATCGCAATCTATTCACATTAATTCCTACAGAATCAGCTGCGATAGGCATCTCACCGATTGCTCTTGTTCGCAGCCCCCATCTTGACTTAAATAATGCAATCTGAATTGCAATTACTATCAAATACATAAAATAAATAATGATTGTCTGATTAAAGAGCACTGGCCCAATAATTGGAATCTTAGAAAGTATCGGAATTGCTATCGCTGAAAAACTTGGTCCAGTATTCCAAGTTGCTTCATAAGGGATTAATAGCTCTGTATAAATAAATCCAGTAAATCCAATTACTAACACATTTATAACAAAGCCAATAATTACCTGATCAACTGCATATTTAATGGCAAATACTGCAAGCAATAAAGAAATCAATGCACCCGCAAATGGTGCTGCTACTAGCCCCCAAATTGAACTCTTAGTTAAACTTGCGACAATACCTGATACGAAAGCTGCGGCAAGTAATTGTCCTTCTATGGCAATATTAATTACTCCTGATTTTTCACAAAGCAAACCAGACATTGAACCAAAAATTAAGGGCACTGAAAGCATAAGCGCACCCTGCAATAAACCAGTGAATGGAATAAATTTACCGCTAGCTGCCCAGCAAAGAAATGCCATAGTGAAGCTAAAACCAAAGATAAAACTGGAAAGGCTAAGGGTGCGCTTTGATCTGAGTTGTAAATACCCTACTAATACTCCAATTACCGATAATAGAAGAAATATTCCTGCACCTGTTTTTGAAGCGATAACCCACTCTTTTATAAGCTTCCACTCATCGCCAACAATAAATCCAAATGTAATTGGTTCAGTTTTCTCAGAATTGAAGTAAAAAACATACGCCCCAAATATCGTTAAAACAAACATAGTAATTAATCCACGAAGCTGGCGACGTTGTTGAACGGTTAGGTTATTCATCAGCCATTCCAACCTTTGGCAGTTAATGTCTTCTCTGCTGAAGTATTTCTTAATCGGAAAATACCTTTTATAAGCGCTGGAGCTGCAATAAATAAGACAATTAATGCCTGTATGACCTGGATTATTTCTGCTGGGGTACCGGTATTAGATTGAAGTGTGACACCACCTGTTCGCAAAGCCGCGAATAAAAATGCAGCTACAACAGTGCCCAGTGGGGCTGCTCTACCCAATAATGCGACAGTAATTGCATCAAAACCAAGTGAGCCGCCTATTCCACTTGTTAATGCATACTCAGTACCAAGAACGTGTACAGCGCCCCCTAGCCCAGCAAGTGCACCACATAAGACCATAGTTAAAGTTGTTACAAATGGGATTGAAATACCGGCAGATCTTGCAGCATTTGAATTAGATCCTACCGCTCTAAATTTAAACCCTAAAGTGCTCTTTGTTAGTAGCCACCAAACAAGTAATGCAGCAAGTAAAGCAATAAATATTCCTGCATGAATTCGTAAATCTTTTCCTAACAATAGGGGCAATCTGGAATTCTCACTAACCTCTGGGGCTATTGGATCAATTCGACCCGGACGCAGAAAAAATGTTGTCTTTAGCAACCAAAGAATAAAAAATCCAGCAATATAGTTAAGCATAATTGTAACAATTACTTCATGTGCGCCAGTTTTAGCTTTTAATAAACCAACAATGCCACCATAGATTCCTGCAAGAAACACGCCAGCTAGAATTGAGGCGATTGGATGAATTACTGGTGGAAGGTCAAAGTGAAAGCCAACATAAGAGGCGCCAATTGCACCAAAAATAAATTGTCCTTGTGCACCTATATTAAATAAACCAGATCTGAAGGCTAATGTAACTGCAAGTCCAGTAAGTATTAATGGTGTGGCTGTGACAATAGTTTCTGATAAAGGATAAAAACCTTTAAAGAAGGATTCTCCTCTAGCCAGATTGATATCATAAATTGAACCTTGAAAAACAGCCAAGTATGAGTTACCGATTTTTGCACCTGCAGAAGTTAAAAATTTACCTGGGGATTTAATATTACTCATTACCTCAGGATCAGAAAATACAATTATTAAACCCCCAATAAAGAACGCAAAAATAAAGGCGAAAATTGGTAACAATATATTGTTCTTAATTTTTTCAATTTTAACCATTTACTTTATACCTGCCATCATCAAACCAAGCTTTTCTCTAGCAACACTTGGATCAACTACTCCTAAGATTTCACCCTTATAGATAACTGCAATTCGATCAGCCAGTGCAGTAACTTCATCAAGCTCAGTGCTAATAAGTAATACTGCGCGCCCAGCATTTCGCTCTGCCAGTAAGCGCTCATGCACAAATTCAATTGATCCAACATCAAGTCCTCTAGTTGGCTGAGCTGCTATAACTAACTTAACTGTTCTAGATAATTCACGAGCTAAAACGACTTTCTGTTTATTTCCACCGGAGAGAGAATTCGCAGTATCAAAAATGCTTTGAGCTCTGATATCAAACTCTTTCTTAAGCGCTGTTGCATTGCTTGCAATATCAGTGGCGGATAGCTGCCCTAAACTTGCAAATGGTTTTGTGTCATGAGTATCAAGTATTAAATTCTCAGCAATTGTAAAGCTCCCGATCAGACCATCTACTTCGCGAGATTCTGGTATGTAAGCAATACCTGAATTTAAGGTCTGATTAACTGATTTGCCTAATATTTCAACACCTTCTAACTTAACAGAGCCAGTTATATTCTCCCCTAGGTTCATAATTGCCCGAACTAATTCAGTTTGTCCATTACCTTGCACACCAGCTATTGCCAGTATCTCACCGGCTTTAATATCTAGGTTTAAATTCTTTATAATTGCACGTCCTGCAAAATCATGAATATTTAAATCAGTAACACTTAAAACATTTGCCCCTGCAGTAGAAATTGAGCGATTTGGAGTTAAATCAACTGGGCGTCCCACCATTAAGTTGGCAAGCTCTTCTTGTGTTGTAGAAGGGGTTGCAGTACCTACTACTTTTCCTAATCTAATAATTGTTATTTGGTCAGCTACCGCTTTAACTTCCCGAAGTTTATGGGTAATGAATATTATCGATGTGCCTTTAGCTTTGAGAATTTTCATCATATTTAGTAATTCATCGGTCTCTTGTGGAGTTAAGACTGCAGTTGGTTCATCTAAAATTAATACTTTGGCTTCATACATTAAGGCTCGAATTATCTCTACTCGTTGCTGAACTCCTACTGGTAAATTTTCAATTAAATCATCAGGATTTATCTCAAACTTAAATTCAGTAGCAATTTTATTTATTTGCTCTTTTGCTTCTGTTAGCGAAAGTAATCCTCGCTTTGAAGTTTCATGCCCTAATACAATATTTTCGGCAACTGTAAAGACTGGAACCAACATAAAGTGCTGATGAACCATACCAATACCAACATTAAGCGCATCAGATGGCTCATTTATCTTTACTTCATTTCCATCTACCCAAATACTTCCAGAATCTGCTTGTAACAATCCATAAACAATATTCATAAGAGTTGATTTGCCGGCACCATTTTCACCCAAGATGGCATGGATTTCACCTTTTGCAACTTTAAGATCTATTGAATCATTGGCAGTTAAATCACCAAAAGTTTTAGTGATTGCTTTTAACTCCAGTGACATTTATTCCTCAATTCAAGTTTATTAAAATAAAACTGGGTGAGTTAATTTCTTAACTCACCCAGCGATCTTACCGATCGACCATCAATTAGTCGATCAATTACTTAGCAGAGATATATCCATTCGCTACGTTAGTTTGAAGATCTTTTAACTCACTTATTAGTTTAGGTGAGATAGATGCCTTCATTGGAGAATAAAATGGTGATAAACCAACACCCTTATTCTTTAGTGTTCCAACATATAGCGCGTTTGTGAACTTGCCGTCATAAGCTTCTTTAACAGCAGCTTGTACAGATTCACTCAATCCCTTAAGTACTGATATCAAAATGACCTTGTCATATTGAGGTGCAGTAAGGTGGAAATCTGCGTCAACTCCGATTGTTACAGACTTGCCAGATTTCAAACTGTTATCAGCAGTTGTTGCTCCTAAACCACCGGCTACAGGGAAAATTACATCTGCACCTTGTAGTTCGAAGTTTTGTGAGATTGAAAGCGCTTTATTAGTGCTAGAAAAATCTCCAACCATTGTGCCAGCACTTGGTTTAGCAGGATCCCAACCAAGAACCTTTACAGATTTACCATGGATGTCGTTGTAGTACGCAACACCTTTAGCAAAGCCATCCATAAAGATTGTAACTGTTGGGTATGGTGCTCCGCCGTAAGTTGCAACTACGTTTGACTTTGAGTATCCAGCTGCTAGGAAACCAGCAAGGAATGAGTTCTCATTTGTATTAAAAGTTAATCCCTTTACATTTGGGATCTTAGTTGAGAAATTCTTTAAACCATCATGGTCAACAATTGCGTACTTAACTGATGGGTTTGCTTCTGCGGAAGCAATAATTGCATCAGCAACTGCAAAGCCAACACCAATAATTAATGTACATTTCTTATCAACAAACTTCTTGATATTTGGGCCGTACTCAGAAGATGATGCTGCTGGTAAGTACTCAACAGTTGATGCCCATCCCTTTTTCTTAGAGGCAGTAGCTCCTGCATAAGAGGTCTGATTAAATGACTTATCATTAATGCCGCCAGTATCTAGCGCAATGCAAACCTTCTGTTTTGTTGCAGCATTTGCTGGAACAACTGCTACAGATGTAACTAATGAAGCGGCTGCTATAGCCACAATTACTTTATATGATTTTTTCAAAATCCCTCCCAAGGACTTAGGACCCAAAAGGTTTGGGTAATCGTAGGGTGACTCTAGCGGGCAGATACCTTGATAGTTAAAAGGCACTCAATCTGAATTATTACGATTTCTTTAGATTAGATTAAAGCCTAACTTTAGGGTTTAAAGTTTTTAACCTTCCCAGCCTTTATTCCTGCAGAAATTGTAAGAATTTTTGCCGGTAAGACCGATCCGCTAACTAGCTTCACCAATAGACCGCCATCTTTAAGGTTGTAACGGTGGCCATAGATGCCTTTCTTACTATCTAAGATATCTAACATGGCTTTTCCTGCTACCTCAGTTGAAATCAACTGTTCAACCGCTAGATCAAACCTCTTACTAACTACTAAATATTGATTCTTTTTGCCAATCGGAAAGTTTAAAAAGTACTGATCAGGAAGAAGTCCAGAGATTAATACCTTTTTACTATTGCCATTACTGGCGGCGATGGTAGAGATAACCTCATCTGATCTTGCCCAGGTTGAAAATATTTGATCAACGCCGGCTGTAACCTGAGTCTTAACCTCATCAGCAACTGATTCATCAAGTAATTTACTACTCACCTTAATCTTTGAATTTGCAGCTACCGCTCCCTTAGAAAATACCTGGGCATAATTAACTGTACTTACCTCAGATTTATCACCGATAAATCCAATCTTTCCGCTTTTACTTGCCAACGCGAGGGCGGCTGCAGCTAGATATATACCCTCCTCGGTTGCAAATGAGAGGTTTGAAACATTGGTCATAGCCACAGATTGATCATCGATTATTGCAAATTGGGTGTTAGGAAACTCAACTGAGATTCGCCTGACTGTGTCAGCATAACCTGCGCCGACACAAATAATTAATTGATACTTATTTTTTGCTAGAAATCTAACTCTAGTAATTCGATCCCCTAATGTGCCATCGGTGATCTGCTCTCTTACATCAAGGCGGGAGAGATTATTCTTTTTTATTGCTCTTTCTAGCCCCAAAGATGCAAGATCATTGATTCCGTTATCACCTTTGCCCCCAGCCTCATAGGCAATGGCAATCTTTATGCCCGCTGCTTGAGTTGATGGAGAAAGTAGTGTGGTGGTTAGAAAGATTGCGATAAGTAATGCTGTAAATCGTTTAGCCATTTTTAATCAGACCTAGAGCAGCATAAGCATCAGCCAGTGTTTTACTAGCAACCTCATTTGCTTTATCTGCTCCACTCTTTAAGATTTTAAGTAGTTCACTTTGATCACCCATCAACTCTTCAGTTCGTTTACGAATTGGATCTAAAGCGGCAACAACAATCTCTGCGACTTGAGTTTTAAAATCTCCATATCCTTTGCCAGCAAACTCACTTTCAATATCTTTAATTGATTTACCGGAGAATGCAGAGTGAATTGTTAGAAGATTTGAAATACCTGCTTTTTCCTTCTCATCATACTTAACCTCTTTACCTGCATCAGTTACTGAGGATTTAAACTTCTTCATTGTTACCTCAGGTAAATCCAGTAGCTCAATCACGCCAGACATAGAATTAGCAGATTTGCTCATCTTGGCAGTTGGATCTTGTAAATCATTTATTTTGGCAAGTGATTTAATTATTTGAGCTTGTGGAATATTGAAAACCTCTTTGTATTTACTATTAAATCTTTGTCCTAAGTCTCTAGTTAATTCAATGTGCTGGCGTTGATCCTCACCTACTGGTACAAAATCTGCCTGATATAACAATATGTCTGCTGCTTGCAAAATTGGGTAGGTGAACAATCCAACATTAGTACGATCATTTCCACCTTTTTGTGATTTATCTTTAAATTGGGTCATCCGCCCTGCTTCACCAAATCCAGTTAAGCACTCAAGCACCCAGGCTAATTGATTATGTGCTGGTACATGAGATTGAATAAATAATGTGCACTGTTTTGGGTCAACTCCAATAGCAATTAATTGAGCCGCCGATAAAAGTGTTCGTCTTTCTAATAATTTTGGATCAGTTTCTACAGTAAGAGCGTGCAAATCAACCACGCAGTAAAAAGCATCATTGTCTTTCTGTAGCGCCACCCATTGCTTAAGGGCGCCAAGATAGTTACCAAGATGAAATGAATCATGGGTTGGTTGGATGCCCGATAGAACTCGCTTTTTACTCATCACTTCACATCATCTCTAGCAAGTAATAACTTGCCAACCTGCTTGCCATTCATGCTAGTAATTGTAAAGCGTGCCCCATTGATTCGAATCGCATCATTAACTTGAGCAATTCGGCCTAAATAATGGGTAACAAACTCGCTCACAGTTTCATATGGGCCAGCTGGCAACAAAATACCCTTAGATTCTAGAAGCTCTGCAAGTAAAACTTGGCCATTAACTTCAGTATCACCAGCCTGAGCCTTAGATTGTGGCGCTACTTCATGAGCATCATATTCATCTTGAATCTGTCCAATTAAACATTCAACTAAATTTTCAAGGGTAATAATTCCATTGGTGCCACCATTTTTATCAAGCACAATTGCAATATGTTGCCCTTTACTACGCATCTCAGTTAATGCTTGCAATACCCCACTAGTCCTAGGTAAAAACATTATATTTCTTACGATCTCCATAATTGTTAGTTGAGCATCATCTAACTTTGGATCTAATAAATCTCTGGCATGCAAAAATCCAATTACATCATCACCACTTCCTCGAACAACTGGATAACGAGAATGGGTAAGTTTTACTACAATTTTTCTGGCTTGGGAAATAGTCAATGATGCATCTAGAAAATCGACCTCAGATCTTGGCACCATTACCTCATGAATTAATCGATCACTAGATTTAAATACCTCGGTAACAATTTCACGCTCTTCTTTAGTTAAATCTGCATGCCCACTAACTAAATCCATTAACTCAGCTTCAGAAATCTGATCTCGGGGAGTTTTTGTATCGATACGAAATAGTTTCATTACCAAATCAGTTGAGTGAGAGACTAGCCAAATAATTGGTTTAAATGCGATTGCGATTCGATCAATTGTTGCAGCAGAGGCGAGCGCAATTGCCTCAGTCTTATAAAGGGCAAGCCGTTTTGGTACTAACTCACCAAATACTAAGGATATATAGGCAATCACTAAGGTGATGCCGACAATAGATAAAATCTCACTGCTACCACTTGAGATACCCAACTGCTCAAACTTTGGAATTACATATTGTCCTAACTGTTCAGCACCAAGGGCGGCTGATAAAAATCCACAAACAGTTATTCCTACTTGAGCAGCAGCTAAAAATCTATTTGGGTGCTTAGTTAAGGCAGCTACTCGGGCGCCACGTTTTCCCATGCTTGCGATCTGTTTGATTTGAGACTCACGCAGTGAGATCAGAGCAATTTCTGCGGCAACAAAGATTCCGCCCACCCCAATCAAAGCTAAAACGATTGCGATGCTTTTTAAAGCGCCATCAGCCATATATCCAATGATAACTGTGGATAAGCCAGTACCGCTAAGTGAGCGCCTAACCTCGCGCCACTTCCCCTTTTCATCCTTTCTGTCGTAACCTTTGCCAACTCTCACAACCGTGAGACCTTCATCCAACGGATCGTCGGGTACGTACCTACCCGGAAGAAGGAGTGCTAACCATGGCCTCAGTTGTATTCAAACAGGCATCACGAATCTATCCTGGAACTACCAAACCGGCAGTAGATAAATTAGATCTAACTGTTAATGATGGTGAGTTTCTTGTACTAGTTGGACCATCAGGTTGCGGTAAATCAACATCACTACGTATGTTGGCAGGCCTTGAAGAGATTGATACTGGATCAATTCATATCGGCGATAAAGATGTAACAAATGTTGCACCTAAAGATCGCGATATCGCAATGGTCTTTCAGTCATACGCTCTCTACCCACATATGTCGGTGGCTGAAAATATGGGCTTTGCTTTAAAGATTGCTGGGGTTTCAAAAGAAGAGCGCGATAAGCGCGTACTTGATGCCGCAAAATTATTAGATTTAGAGGATTACTTAGATCGCAAACCTAAAGCACTATCTGGTGGTCAACGCCAGCGGGTTGCAATGGGACGAGCAATTGTTCGCGAGCCACAAGTTTTCTTAATGGATGAGCCATTATCAAACCTTGATGCAAAGCTTCGAGTAGCAACTCGTACTCAAATTGCAGCGCTGCAACGTCGTCTTGGAATTACTACTGTTTATGTAACCCATGATCAGGTTGAGGCGATGACTATGGGAGATCGCGTAGCAGTTCTTAAAGATGGCTTGCTACAACAGGTTGATACTCCGAGAAATCTTTATGAGAAGCCGCAAAATGTTTTCGTAGCTGGCTTTATTGGATCTCCTGCGATGAACTTATTAACCGCTTCAGTATCTGGTGGAAAGGCGATGCTAGGAAACCTTGGTATTGCTGTTCCATCATCTGCTGGCTCATCTATCACAGTTGGTGTCAGACCAGAGGGTTTTACACCAGCATCTACTGGCTTTGAAGTAGCAGTTGAGGTGGTTGAAGAGCTTGGCTCTGATGCTTATGTTTATGGCAAGCCAGTAGATAAGGCGCTGAAGTTTGCTAATACAACTGAGGAGCTTGGTCAGATAATTATTAGATGGGATCCAAAGAATCCACCTAAGGCTGGTCAAACAGTAACTGTTGGTGTTAATGCTGATGTAGTTCACCTATTTGATGCCACATCTGGTAAGCGTATTAATTAATCAAGTAGAAATTAAAAAGCCCCACTCTAAGTGAGTGGGGCTTTTTGTTTAAAGTTTAAGCCATAGCTTTTTTTAAGTTCTCATCTATCGCTGCTAAAAACTCCTGAGTATTAAGCCAAGGGGCATCTTTACTTATTAATAGTGCAAGATCCTTTGTCATCTTGCCACTTTCTACAGTTTCAATACAAACTCGCTCAAGTGTTTTTGCAAACTCTGCAACCTTAGGTGTGTTATCTAACTTTGCTCGGTGGGCCAAACCTTGTGTCCAGGCAAATATTGATGCGATGGGATTTGTTGAGGTTGCTTTACCTACTTGGTGATCTCGGAAGTGACGAGTAACTGTGCCATGAGCTGCTTCGGCCTCAACAGTTTTACCATCTGGTGAGAGTAGTACTGAGGTCATAAGACCGAGTGATCCATAGCCTTGGGCAACAGTGTCTGATTGAACATCACCATCATAATTTTTACATGCCCAGATATAGCCGCCCTCCCACCGAAGTGAGGTCGCTACCATGTCATCAATTAAACGGTGGTCATACTCCAACTTATTTTTAGCAAACTCTTCCTTAAACTCTTTATCAAAAACCTCAGCGAATATATCTTTAAACCGGCCATCATATGCTTTCAAAATTGTGTTTTTAGTAGAGAGAAAAACAGGATACTTCCTTAATAATCCGTAATTAAATGATGCTCGAGCAAAGTCTCGGATTGAATCATCTAGGTTATACATTGCCATGGCAACGCCAGAGGAGGGGAAATCAAATACATTAAACTCCATTGGCTTTGAGCCATCCTCTGGTGTGAAGGTAACGGTTAGCTTTCCAGCACCAGGAACTCGGAAATCTGTAGCTTTATATTGATCACCATAAGCATGACGGCCAATCACGATTGGCTTTGTCCAGTGTGGAATTAACCGTGGCACATTTTTAATAATAATTGGCTCACGAAAGATTACTCCGCCTAAAATATTACGAATAGTGCCGTTTGGAGATTTCCACATCTTCTTTAAATTAAACTCTTTAACCCGGGCCTCATCTGGCGTGATAGTTGCGCACTTAACACCAACACCATGTTTTTGAATTGCATGAGCTGAGTCAATAGTTACCTGATCATCAGTCTTATCTCGATACTCAATACCAAGGTCGTAGTACTCAAGATTTAGATCTAAGTAAGGAAGGATTAAAGAGTCTTTAATGAATGACCAAATAATTCGAGTCATCTCATCACCATCTAATTCAACAACTGTTCCTTCTACTTTGATTTTATTCATTATTTCTCCTCTTACAAATCTTTAACATCTGCTTGTTTGGTGCGAACTGCTTCAGCTGCAACCTTAAGGCTAGCGAGCTCATCGACAGTTAACTTTGTCTCAACTACTTTATTAATACCATTCTTACCAATTTGAGCTTCAACTCCTAAATAAACTCCGGTAATTCCATATTGACCATCAACCCAAGCGCAAACTGGCATTACCTCATTTGAATCGGTGATTACCGCTTTCGCCATTCGGGCAGCAGCAGCAGATGGTGCGTAGTAGGCAGAACCAGTTTTAAGCAATGCCACGATCTCAGCCCCGCCATTTCTAGTTCTATCTACTAAATCTGCAATCTCATTGGCTGATAAAAGATCAGATAATGCTTTGCCATTTACAGTGCAGCGGCTTGGTACTGGCACCATTGTTTCACCATGTGAGCCAAGTGTTAGCGTCTTAACTGCTGATACCTGAACTCCACATTTTTCAGCAACAAAGTTAGTAAAGCGAGCAGTATCTAACATGCCAGCTTGGCCAATAACCTTGTTATAGGCAAACTTAGTTGCGATTTGAGCAAGTGCGGTCATTTCATCTAATGGATTAGAGACCACAATAATTACTGCATTTGGTGAGTGCTTTGCAATATTTTCGGCTACTCCGCGAACAATTCCCGCATTTACACCAATTAAATCCATTCTACTCATGCCAGGTTTACGAGGTAGGCCTGCTGTAATTACTACAACATCTGAGTTAGCAGTTTTCTCATAACCGCCACCTTCAGCAGTAGTGGTTGCACCAATTACCTTTGTTTCAAAATTTTCAATTGACCTAGATTGATTTATATCTAATGCTAATCCTTCAGATTTTCCTTCAACAATATCGGTTAAAACTACACTCTCAAATATGTCATATTCAGCAAGGCGAAGTGCGGTTGTTGAACCATAGAAACCTGCCCCTACCACAGTAACTTTTCCAGATCTGCTCAATTTGATCCTCTCAATTTATAGAGCCAATATTACTGATTTATGCGGGAAGAACTAAATCGGCCTATCTATCTTGCGTTGGGCAGCGAAAGTGCCAGAATAAACAATAAAAGACAGATTGCAATTGGCAGAATTAGTTCAATATTTCGCTTAACTTTTAATTGCGAATACCTAGCTAAAGCAAAGGCGCTAGCGCCAAGAGATAAAATAATGGAACCAGTTCGTACCGCCCCACTAATTGCAATAACTATACCAACCACAACAACTACCATTGAGAATCTACGAATTTGATCTAAGGTGAAGCTTTCTTTCATTTAATTTGCCAACTCAATTACATTGCTAAGTAACATTGCCCTAGTCATTGGTCCGACCCCACCTGGCATTGGCGCAAAATAAGATGCAACTTTAATTACTGCTGGATCAATATCGCCAAGTAATCCAGTTACTCCTCTAGTAATTCCTACATCAATTAAGACAGCACCAGGCTTAACCATCTCAGGCTTTATAAAGTGAGCAGAGCCAAGAGCGGCAATTACAATATCTGCCTCTTTAATTAGCTCTAGTAAATTAGTAGTTGCTGAATGAGCCAAGGTGACTGTGGCATTGATTGGTTTTTGTGATAATAAAATTGAAAGCGGCCGTCCAACTGTTGCACCACGGCCTATTATTAAAACCTTTGAACCAGATAATTTAATTTTATACTCATTTAATAAAGCAAGAATTGCCTTTGGTGTGCAAGGAACTAAGCTCTTTGCTCCTAATACTAATTTCCCTAAATTAACTGGGTGTAATCCATCTGCATCTTTATCTGGATCCATTGCTAACAACACCTCTTCAGAATTAACCCCACTCGGTAATGGCAGTTGCACGATAAATCCAGTGCACTCTGTGTTTTGATTCAAATCTTTAACCGCCTTAATTATCTCCCCAGTATTTGCGGTAGCGGGAAGATTTACTTTAATTGATTTAATTCCAATTTGCGCACAGTCTCTATGTTTGCCCTCAACGTAGGCAAGTGAGCCAGGATCATCTCCCACCAATATTGTGCCAAGTCCTGGTTGTTTATTTGATTTAGAAAGATTAGCCACCAGATTACTCTTTACCTTTTCGGCAAGTGCTTTGCCATCCATAATCACTGCGCTCATTAAGCAAGCCTACCCTTGTCCTGCTTTTTCTTTAAAATAATTGAGATCAAATGCATAACTAACATAACTAGTAACAATTGCCCTGCTACTAATAGACCAATACGAAGTGGATTTACACCAACTGGTGACATATTGGCAGAGATTAGGGAGCCGGAGGTAATAAATGCCAGGATCACCGAACCACTAATTGAGATAACGAGGAACCTTAGTTTTAACTGCTGTATATCTTTTTTATTTAACTTTAGATTTGAGATTAAATAAAGATTAATCCATCCGTAAATTGCAATCAGAATACTCCCAACCCCAACCCATAAATGCCTGCCACTAGGAAGGGCTGCCAAGGCAGGTATTGCTGGAATCTCACGCAGATCAAATATGAATGGTGAAATATTAGTTGCATCTCCTAAGGAGAATCCAGATCCTAAAATATAACTTAGAGTAGCAAAAGCTATATTTGGTAGATATAGCAACTGTAAAAGTAGTAACAAAATACCGCCTAAGATCCCCGGCTGAATAATAATTGTTAAGTTTTTTGCAGTTGTAAAGTTAAAAAGTAGCGAGATTGAAAATACTAAGGCAGCAACTCCTAACATAAATAGAAAAAGCTGTACGGGTAATTTTAAGAAGGGATCTAATTTGATTGGAGTTGTTACACTTATCAGTAATAGAAATAAAGTTATTAATGCTCTGGGCCAATTAATAGATACCTGTGAATTAATAGAAACTGCAGCAAGAAAGAGGTATACCAAGGTATAGGAGAGTATGAAATAGGCTCTACTAATTTTTTTATTTTGAAATACCTCTAAAACTCGTTTATAACCATTTCGCATAGTCAGCCATGGCAAAATTACTACCCCAATTGGTAGGTATGAAAGGTATCCAGTTATTTCATTGGTGGTTATATAAAAAGGAGTTAGGTGCGCACCTAACCAAAGCCAAACCGCAGCACGTAATGGATCAGATGTAGTTCCGTAGGTACTACCTGCAGTTGCCCAGGCAAATAAAGTAATAAAAGCTAGTGGAAATAAAATAATTAAGACTGATCTGATTACCTGTTGCAGCGCTATCAATAGCCTACGCGCAACCATTATTTTCCTATCTGCAATTTATCCATTCAAGATCTTGCGCATCAAGTTAGCGGTTTCACTTGGTGTTTTACCAACCGCAACACCGACAGCCTCTAATGCTTCTTTCTTTGCAGCAGCAGTACCTGATGAACCAGAGACAATTGCGCCTGCATGACCCATTGTTTTTCCCTCAGGTGCGGTAAAGCCAGCAACATATCCAACTACCGGCTTTGTTACATACTCTTTAATAAATTGCGCAGCCCGCTCCTCCGCATCCCCTCCTATTTCACCAATCATCACAATTGCTTTGGTCTCTGGATCATCTTGGAAAGCACGTAAACAATCTATGTGAGTGGTGCCAATAATTGGATCACCACCAATTCCAACTGCAGAGGTAAAACCAAAGTCGCGAAGTTCAAACATCATTTGATAGGTAAGAGTTCCAGATTTAGAAACTAAGCCGATCTTTCCAGCACCGGTAATATCTGCTGGAATAATTCCAAGATTAGTTTTACCTGGGCTAATAATGCCTGGACAGTTTGGACCAAGTATCTGAGTTGTGCCTTTACTAACAGAGTAGGCATAAAAAGCTGCCACATCATGTACTGGAATGCCTTCAGTAATTACTACTACCAGCGGCATAAGCGCATCTATTGCATCTAATACTGCAGCCTTTGCAAACTTTGGTGGCACAAAAACAACAGAGGCATTGGCACCAGTTGCTGTAATTGCCTCTTTAACTGAATTAAATACTGGAATTAAAACCCCATCCATATCAACACTTTGCCCACCCTTGCCAGGTGTTACCCCAGCAACAATCTTTGTACCAGCCTTAAGCATTCGCTTTGTGTGTTTAGTTCCCTCAGAGCCAGTCATACCCTGCACAATTACCTTGGTATTTTCAGTTACAAAGATTGCCATTAGATTGCTGCTAACTGCGCTGCTTTTGCAGCCGCGCCATCCATAGTGTCAAGTTGTTGAATTAATGGATGATTCGCCTCATTTAAAATCTTTCTACCAAGCTCTACATTGTTACCATCTAGGCGAACCACAATAGGTTTAGTTGCTTTATCACCAAGCATTGCAAGTGCTTGCACAATTCCATTAGCTACTGCATCACATGCAGTAATACCACCAAAAACATTAACAAAAACACTTCTAACATCAGCATCGCCTAAAATAATTGATAAACCATTTGCCATAACCTCAGCAGATGCTCCGCCACCAATATCTAGGAAGTTAGCGGGCTTAACTCCATATTTTTCCCCGGCATATGCCACAACATCTAAGGTGCTCATTACCAGCCCTGCACCATTACCAATAATTCCAACTTGACCATCTAGCTTTACATAATTTAAATCTTTTTCTTTCGCCAGTGCTTCTAGTGGATTTGTTGCTGCATGATCTACTAGCTGCTCATGATCTGGATGTCTAAACCCAGCATTATCATCTAATGTTACTTTGCCATCGAGTGCAATAATTTTGCCATCTTTGGTTTTAACTAACGGATTAATCTCCATCAAGGTTGCATCCTCTTTAACAAAGGCTTGCCATAATTTAATTAAAACCTCAGCTACCTGATCTAAGACATCAGCTGGAAACTGCCCACCCTTTACGATCTCTAATGCTTTGGCTTTATCAATTCCGATATTTGGATCAATTCCAACTCTGGCTAATTTCTCTGGCGTTTTATGTGCAACCTCTTCGATCTCCATTCCGCCGGCAACAGATGCCATGACTAAAAAGTTTCGATTAGCCCGATCTAATAAAATTGCTAAATAGTATTCAGATTCAATTGGAGCTGCTTGGGCAATCATTACTTTATTAACTATGTGACCTTTAATATCCATACCTAAAATTGCTTTAGCTTTTTCTTTTGCATCAGCTGCATTATCGGCAAGCTTTACACCACCTGCTTTGCCTCTGCCACCAACCTTTACCTGCGCCTTAATAACAACTTTGCCACCAATTTTACTTGCAGCAGCCTCTGCCTCATCTGCGGTAGTAGCAACAGCGCCAGCTAATACTGGAATTTGATGGGATTGAAATAGATCGCGTGCTTGATACTCAAAAAGATCCACTAATTATCCCCGATCAAATTTAACTCTGTAAGGTGTAATAGTAATGAGATAAGCAATATATTTATAATTTTTCAACTGGTGCATATCTAAGCAGCAGCCGCTTCTCTCCTAATGAGCCAAAATTAATGGTTGCCTCTGCTCGATCACCCTCACCAGTCACATCAATCACAGTTCCTAAACCAAAGGTGTCATGTGATACCCGCTCACCAACCTCTAACTTCATAGTGTTACTAACTTTGCCAGTTGGTTTAGGAGCGGTAAATGAACGCCTGATTGTTGATTTAATTGGTGAAGCTTTTTCTTGCGCTTGATTCCATTCAATCACCGAATCTGGAATCTCACTTAAAAATCTAGATGCTGCATTGTAATTTGGCGCCCCCCAAGATGAGCGATACTCAGCTCTTGTAATAAATAAGTTCTCTCTTGCTCTTGTTAATCCAACATATGCCAGGCGGCGCTCCTCTTGTAACTCATCTGGATCACCAAGTGTTCTAGAGTGCGGAAATACTCCCTCCTCCATTCCAGTTAAAAAAACAGTTGGAAACTCAAGTCCTTTTGCAGTGTGAAGTGTCATCATTGTTACCACACCACCATGATCTTCACCCTCTGGAATTTGATCAGCATCTGCAACAAGTGAGACATCCTCTAGGAAACCTACTAGTGAAATTTCTTCTCCCTCATCAACCTCACCCTCTTCATACTCAGTTGCAACCGCAACTAACTCCTCTAAATTTTCAACTCTAACCTCATCTTGTGGATCTTTACTCTCTGATAACTCAGTTAATAATCCAGATTGTTCTAAAACAGCTTGCGCAATAACAGATGGCCTAGTCTTTGCCTCAACTAATGTTTGTAGTGATTGAATTAATTTAACAAACTCAATTAAGGAGGCAGAGGATCTTTGGGCAATCTCCTGATTCTTCTCAACCTCACATAAGGATTGCCAAAAACTTAAGTTGTTAGCTTGTGCATAGAGATCTACTAAATCAAGTGCTCGATCACCAATACCGCGTTTAGGAGTATTAATAATCCGCCGCATCGATACCTCATCATTTGGATTAACAATCACTCGCAAATACGCTAGAAAATCCTTAATCTCTTTTCGCTCATAAAATCTAACTCCACCTACTACTTTGTATGGAATTCCTACCCGCATAAAAACCTCTTCAAAAACACGAGATTGGGCGTTGGTGCGGTAAAAAATAGCGGTATCTCCTGGGTTTGAACTTCCTAAATCTCGCAACCTATCAATCTCGCGTACAACAAAATCTGCCTCATCATGCTCACTCTCGGCAATATGGCCAATAATCATTGAGCCAGTTCCAGCATCTGACCATAGGTTCTTCTCTTTGCGATTATCATTATTTGCAATAACTGCATTGGCAGCATTTAAAATATTTTGTGTAGAGCGATAATTTTGCTCCAATAAAATTGTCTTAGCATTTGGATAATCTGCTTCAAATTGCAGGATATTACGAATATTAGCCCCCCGAAATGCGTAGATTGATTGATCAGCATCTCCCACCACACAAAGCTCAGCAATTGGAAAACCTTCTATTTCACTGCCTACTAACTCTTTAATTAAAATATATTGCGCATGATTTGTATCCTGATACTCATCAACTAAAATATGCTTAAAACGGGAGCGATACTTTGACCGAGCATCTGGGTATCGCTGCAAAACTTCAACTGTCTTTGCGATTAAATCATCAAAATCCATTGAGTTAGCACCAGTTAATCGCTTTTGATAGATAGCAAATACTTGTGCCACAATCTCTTGAAATTGATCTTTGGCTTGATTTAAATAATCAGCTGGTCCCATTAACTCATTTTTTGCTTGTGAGATTAATGAAGCCACCGCTCGCGGGGCATAACGCTTTGCATCTAAGTTCATATCTCGCATTACTAAGGTAATTAAACGTAGTGAGTCACTTTGATCATAGATAGTAAATGAATTGGTATAGCCAAGTAATGATGCCTCTTTGCGCAAAATACGAACACATGCTGAGTGAAAGGTTGATACCCACATCATCTTGGCGCGATCACCTACTAATTGCGCAACCCGTTCCTTCATCTCACCAGCTGCTTTATTTGTGAAGGTGATTGCTAATACCTCATATGGTGCAACATTGCGCTCGGCAAGTAGATAGGCAATCCGCCTTGTTAAAACTCTTGTTTTGCCAGAGCCAGCACCTGCTACAACCAATAATGGTGAGCCTTCATGTTTAACCGCTGCTAATTGTTGAGTATTTAAACCATCGGTTAGTGCGGGCATATTGGTAAGTCTATCGGTGGGTAAGACAGGGGTAATTGCTGAGGTAATCTTGCGCAGATGGAGCCATTAAATGACAGTGAGATCGAGCGAGTATTAGTAGTAACAGCACATCCAGATGATTGTGATTTTGGCGCAGCGGGAACTATTGCACTTTGGAGCGCTAAAGGAATCAAAGTCTCATACTGCATCTGCACAAATGGTGATCAAGGCGGGGAGGATCCAACTGTTGCGCGGGAGGAAATGCCAAAGATTCGCCAACGAGAGCAGCGTGAAGCAGGGCTAGCAGTTGGTGTTAGCGATATAACTTTTTTAAATTACCGTGATGGTTGGCTAGTTCCTACAATTGAATTACGTAAAGATATTGTGCGTCAAATTCGCATTACTAAACCTGATCGAATGGTTATCCAATCACCAGATCGAAATTGGGATCGTTTATTTGCATCCCATCCAGATCATATGGCAGCAGGTGAGGCGGCAATTCAGGCGGTTTATCCAGATGCCCGAAATGCTTTTGCATTTGAAGATTTATTAAAGAATGAAGGGTTAGAGCCATGGCGAGTAAAAGAGGTTTGGGTTATGTCTACTCAAAACCCAGATCACTTTGTTGATATCACAACAACCTTTGATAAGAAGATGAAGGCGTTGCACTCACATGTTAGTCAGACTGCTCATAATGAAAATCTAGAAAATATGGTTCGCGAGTGGGGTGAGCGAAATGCACTCGCAAATAATCTACCGACTGGATCAGTTGCTGAGGTGTTTAAGATTGTTAATACTAATTAACGAACCCTTACTTTTTCAATAGCAATTTTTTGTTTAGGCGTGCCATCGGTTTTATCACCAACTACTCCATCTTTTGCGATTGCTTGAATTATTTCAAGTCCTTTAGTTACCTTGCCCCAAATTGTGTAGCTAGGTGGCAGTGATGTGTCTTCATAAACAATAAAAAACTGACTGCCATTTGTTGAAGGACCGGAGTTAGCCATTGCAACTACCCCTGCTGGATAGTTTGCCTCAATGGCTTTAGGTAGATTTTCATCTCGGTAAGAAAAATTTGGCCCGCCAGATCCAGTTGCAGTTGGGTCACCGCATTGCAAAACATAAATATTATTAGTAGTTAGCCGGTGGCATAGCGACTGATCAAAAAAACCACCATTTGCTAGTGCTGATAAAGCAAAAACTGTTACTGGGGCATTTTTACCATCTGCCTCGATCACTACATCACCACAGTTTGTAGTAAATGTGAAGGTCTTATTTTTAAATGGCCCCTTAACCTCAGGTGGGGTTATATTTTTAGCGGTATGACCTTTTGCTTTTGTTACCTTACAACTAACTGTCTTTGGTGCTTTTGAAGGAGCTGCAGATGCAAGTGGTGAAAAGATTGAAGTAGAAATAAAAAACACAGCTGCAATAGCGATTGCTTTTTCTCTCTTTTTCATGCTTTAAGTTTAATTCAATACTTTAGTTAAGTAAAAGAATAATTCTCATTATCGCGCTTTACTATCTAACTCTAAGTGATTTCACAGTCTTAAACTACGGTTGAACTACTACCTCAACACGTTGGAACTCTTTTAGATCAGAGTATCCGCAGGTAGCCATAGAGCGGCGTAGAGCGCCAAAGAGATTCATGGAGCCATCAGAGGTGTGTGATGGACCAGTTAATACCTCACTTAATGTGCCAACTGTGCCAACTTGAACTCTATTACCTCTTGGAAGTTCCCCGTGATGTGCCTCAAGTCCCCAATGCCAACCAGCACCTGGTGCCTCACTTGCTTTAGCAAGAGGTGAACCCATCATTACCGCATCGGCGCCACATGCAACAGCTTTTGCAATCTCACCACTTGAACCAACTGAACCATCAGCAATTACATGCACATATCTTCCACCAGACTCATCTAAGTAATCACGCCTGGCAGATGCAACCTCTGCAACGGCGGAGGCCATTGGAACTGATATTCCTAAGACCCTCTTTGTTGTGTGGGCAGAGCCACCACCAAAACCAACTAGCACTCCGGCAGCACCTGATCTCATTAAATGCAGTGCTCCTTGTGCGGTTGCGCAGCCACCAACTATTACTGGAACATCTAAATCATAAATAAACTTCTTTAGGTTAAGGGGCGCCGTCTTATCTGAAACATGCTCTGCTGAAACTGTGGTGCCGCGAATAACAAAGATATCAACGCCAGCATCTAAGACCACCTTATGAAACTCTGCAGTTCGCTGTGGTGATAATGCTCCTGCAACAGTGACACCAGCGGCGCGAATTTGGGCTAATCGCTCTTTAATTAAGGTTGGCTGAATAGGGGCGGCATAGATCTCTTGCATCCGCTTAATTGCTTTATCCTCTGGCAGTTTTGCCATCTGGGCTAACTGTTTTTCAGCATCCTCATACCTACTCCAAATACCCTCAAGATTTAAAACACCAAGACCTCCAGCTTTGCCAATAGCAATTGCTGTCTCAGGTGATACAACTGAATCCATGGGAGCTGCTATAAATGGTAATTCAAATTTATATGCATCAATCTGCCAAGAGATTGAAACTTCCTCTAAATCACGAGTTCGCCGAGATGGAACTATTGCAATCTCATCAAAGGAGTATGCCGCCCGGGCTCTCTTACCCGGACCTAATTCAATATCGGACATATAACCAATCGTATCTGTTGTAAGTAAAGTGTTGAAATTTACGCTCTTAAATCCCAAGCTTTAACGCCGCCGGTCACTCCGGCTGAGTTAGGAATTATCTTTACCTTGTAATCAAAGCTTCTAAGTGCTGATTTACTAATCCTTGATGAATTACCACCACCGATATATAACTTATCCCACACAATCATTGGATATAACTCTTCAATTAATGCTTTAACCCGGCGAGACCATAATTGATTTCCCATTCGCCGCCTAGAAATCTCACCAATCCAAGCATCAATTGATTTGCCATAACGAATAGTGGCGTGAGATATCTCAAGGTGGGGAGCTAACTTGCCATCATTAAATATTGCACACCCTAGCCCGGTACCAAAGGTAAGAACAGTTTCTAATCCTTTGCCAGTAATCACAGAGGCACCATGAATCTCAGCATCATTTAAAACTAAGGTTGGCAACTTTAATTTCTTATTTAGCGCCGCCTGCATATCAAAGCCATACCAAGCTTTTTTAAGGTGTGGATCAACGATACCTCTTGGCCCGCGATGATTTATATAATGCGGAATTACAATAACTTTGCCATTTCGAATCATGCCTGGCAGGCCAACTGTTACCCGATTTATTCGATGATCTGCAACTACAAAATCTTTAATAATTGCCTGTAAGAGATTAGGAGATATTGGGTAAGGTGTTTTTAAATATGGAAAATCAATTAAAACATCGCCACTTTCATCAAGCACAGAGGCCTTGATCCCAGTGCCGCCACAATCAACAGCTAGCGTAATAACTTTCACCGATTAATATTAGTCGATTTCTAGTTACTGCAGAACCAAAGCCTCTATTTAATTTCTTTGCTTAATTAGTGCGAATGACCGCCTGCTCCATGTGAATGACCGTGTCCTGATGCCTCTTCCTTCTTCTCCTCTGGAGTTTCAAAGACTAAGGCTTCAGTGGTTATAAACATTGCTGCAATTGATGCCGCATTTGCAAGTGCTGATCTAGTTACCTTAACTGGATCAATTACACCCTCTTTAACCAGATCGGTGTACTGCTCAGAGTAAGCATTAAAGCCCTCGTTTGGTTTCATGGTGCGAACCTTAGAGACAACAACATAACCTTCTTGGCCAGCATTTTCAGCAATCCAACGAAGTGGCTCATCACATGCTTTACGCACAAGACGAACACCAACTGCGCGATCACCCTCAAAGCCCAAATCATTATCGAGTGCTGCAGCTGCATGAACTAATGCAGCGCCTCCGCCAACAACAATTCCCTCTTCAACAGCTGCTCTAGTTGCAGAGATTGCATCTTCAAGACGATGCTTCTTCTCTTTTAACTCAACCTCAGTATGTGCGCCAACTTTGATTACGCAAACACCACCAGCAAGTTTTGCAACTCGCTCCTGTAGTTTTTCGCGATCCCAATCAGAATC
>ENA-OUVC01000048-OUVC01000048.1-marine-metagenome-genome-assembly--contig:-NODE-48-length-90822-cov-5.089140_pt1 | contig 90822 bp, 90 predicted proteins | sample MGYA00248622_ERZ508571 | MGnify/ENA primary metagenome ERZ508571 (study PRJEB26236, sample SAMN06267175) | marine metagenome | isolation source: Columbia River Estuary | place: USA:Columbia River Estuary... | reverse complement strand
CAAAGTGGCGCTGTGGGGCGAAGACATAGTTAAGGTGCACCGCCAACAGCTGTAATGCGAGCAGACACATCACCATTGGTGGTTCGTCCACTGAAGGTAACGGTAAATGTTGGGTTCTGCCCGGTACTGGTAATAGGCAGCGTGGATAAATCGACCGTGTTGTTTCCTGGAATGGTGATGTTTGTCCATCCACTGATTGAAGTTCCTGAACTGTTTTTCACCGTCAAAGTTGCAGAAGAAAAAGTGCTTGTTGTGTTCAATACAAATGACAGCCATCCTTGAATAGCGTCAACCGAGGAACACGCCATGCGCGGCACCACGACACCAGCATCAAATACTGCTGTAGGTGCGGGAACAGCGCAGTTACCCATAGCGGCGGAGTACGTGTCGTACGTTTGAATAATTCCGTCATGTGAGTTCGACCAAAGACAGTTTGGGTTGTACGGGTCGAGAACTATTTGATAGTTCGTGTCTGCAATGCCACTAGATGTCCAGTTGCGACACCATGAGTCACTGCCAAAGTCCCAGCAGTAGATCTTTCCTGTTCCGGGGTTCCACCCTGCATCACCCCAGTACAGTCGAGTTTGGTAGTTGTAGAGAATGCCACCGTATGCGTCAAACGTGCTTCGGTATGTTGCATCAATACTCGTCTTAAAAGTTGACGTAAGTGTGCTCGTGATATCGGTTCCTGCGCTGTCAAAACATGTGGGTGCATCTCCTCGATCTAAGGCAATAAAACACACACCAGCCACTCCACCAATCGGTGTCGGAAGTTGAAAAATACGAGTTGCTATGTTGCTGACAGTTCTTGGATTCGTCCACCCCGTACACGCACTACCTGTGGCCGCTTCAATACACACTGCCCGGGAGTTCCGCCCGCCGTTTCCATAAATGCGTCCGCCCCACTCAAGTACGAGTGGTCTCCAGCGGTTGAGATTGCTCGATACATCGGTCAACGTGGCTCCAAAATCAATGAGACCCCCGCTCGAGCAGGGGGCACCTGCGCCACCATTTGCACGAATGTCGACACACATTAAGTCGCCAGTTGAAACATGCCAAGAGAACAACCTGCCATTTGAAATAGCGAGTCCACCGGTGCACGTATATAGCGCCGTGTTGCCACTGATATTCATGCAAGTACTGCCAACAATGTTTCCGGCAGCTCCGGCGGAAACAAAAGCGCTTGCAGCAGACCCACCACACCATTTGTTTGCCAACGTGATGTCGTCTACTCGAATGCACGCAAAACCAACTTGATTCACTCCCCCTGCTGTGTAAACGGTGGGAAACCAAATTTCCTTTTCAATAGGGTCATACACACCCGTTGATTGCTCATTTGTATGAAAGGTGAATGAACCTGATGTCAACAGATAGGGCCAAGTTCCATTGCACCGCACTCCACTACGGAGGTAGCAGTCCATGCTTTGGTTTGATCCTCCACCGTTGTGATGCCAAACGTTGTAGAGACGTCCCCCATCGTCAAAGAACACATCCCAACCGTCTCCCGATGATCCTGATGTAGTGGGGAATTGACCCGTTGTGGGTTGCCCAGCGTTTGCATCGGTGGAAGCAATTTGTCGACCATTGCTATCGGCACCTTGGCTGATGAGTTGGCCTCTTGCTTTTACCTTGCGCACGGCATTCCAGCCGCTCACTGTTGTAGGAGCTGTTGTTGACCACGTGGTGCCGTCGGTTGAATATGAAATCGTCCAGCCTGCAGGCGCAATAATGTCGGTGGTTGCCGTCAGTTTCAACGTTGCACTGATGTCTTGAACTATTTCTTGTTCAGTAGTGCCCGCTACTGCAACTGGTGCGGTTGCAGTGAGGTCCACCTTGTTACCTGGTGTTACCGAAGTTGCAACGGTTGCAGAGTCGGGGGTGTAATCAACTTCAAGTGACATCCCTGTGGTTGCACTGACCGGAGGAACTTCGAGGTTGGTAGCAAAAATGCCAAACACCAAAATCATGACGATGCAGAGTCGACTTTTGCGACGAAGAGACCCAAGAGTATGAACGCATATATTTGCTGTATGCGATAATAAAGTGGCCACCACTAAAAACTATATGTGTTTGCCTATTTTTACTCAGGGATACTGAGTGATATTCATTTACTGCACGCGCAGAACCATCAATACTGCTTCTGTCAGATGGCTTTCCACTTCATATTCCCCAGCTTTGTCGGCCGTGAACGTAAAGGTCTTGGTGTCACCCTTTTTGGTCATGTCGCCGCCAAGGTCATAGCCATGAACGTGGAATTCGTCGTCAGCGTCGGGGTTGGTGAAGTTCAATGTGACCTGGGAACCTAAAGCGACCGCTTCCACGCGATCTTGCCCTGAATTTTCGCCTACAACTACATCGATAGTGACATTTCCATCACCAATGGTGCTTTCCGTTGAAGCCACTGTGGTCGAGACAGCGATGGTGTCGGACGTACTGCTGTCGCTCGAACATGCCACCAGGCCAATCACGGGGGTGATCGCCAGAAGCACTTGCCAGATCTTTTTAGTTTCCATACTTCTCCGTCGCTTGTGGGGGTGGGAAAGTTCCTGCTTCATTCGAAGCATTCATGAGTGTTTGAAGATCGAGCCTGGCGCGTGCCACCCGGGAGCGCACGGTGCCAATGGGGCACTCACACATTTCAGCCACCTCTTCATAGGAAAGCCCTACTAATTGGGTCAGCACAAAGGCGTCGCGCCTGTCTATATCTATATGGGCAATGAGATCCCGGAGGTCAAGGGAAGAATCTTCGGCGCTCACCAGAACTGGGCGAGTGCCTTCATAATCTTTTTGCAGTTTGCGGCGGCGTTGGCGGCGACGAATTTCATCGAGGCAGGTGTGCCGGGCAATGCCAAGGGTCCAGGCGCGCACGTTGTGTTCGGCGGTCACTCGGTGCAAGGAGCCAATCATCTTGATGAGAGCGTCTTGAGCTAAGTCGTCTGCCGATTGGGCATCGACCATGTACTTACACAACCGCCACACATCGCCTTGTACCAAACGCATCAGGCCTTCAAGCGCTACACGATCTCCGTCGCGCGCTTTGAGTGCCGTACTGGTGAGGAGGTCCACATCTTTAATTTACTGAGTGCACTGTGCAAAGAAAGAGTTTCCCGTCAGGAACTTTGACACAGTGGTGAGCGACACTATTGCATGACGCACAAAGCCGACTGCTCTCCATTTCAGATCCTCATCTCTGCCCAACTTGATGGTGAAACATCACGTGCGGAAGATGCCGCCTTGCAAACGCATACACAAGAGTGCGCTGATTGTATGGCTTTCCTCACACAGTTATCGGTGCAACATCGTCGCCTGCGTGTACACACAGTAGAAACAACGCCCGACATGGCAATGGCTGTACTCGCAAAGGCACACCCACCGAGGTTGGGCCGCCGCGGATGGATTCGTCAGGCACTCGTTACCGTTGGCGTTACTGAACTCGTGCTCTCGTTACCTGCGCTTCTCTTTGGTGAAGATGCCAACGCACCTGTGCACATTGCTCGTCATGTTGGGTCTTTGGGAGTCGCACTCGGCATTGCTCTTGTGTACGCAGCGTGGCGCCCCACGCGCGCATACGGCATGATGCCATTCGTTGCCGCTCTGGGGCTCTGCATTGTGGTGTCGTCGGTGCTTGATATTGCCACAGGGCGTGCAGCGGTGCTTTCAGAGTCAACGCATCTCGTTGAATTAGGGGGCATGTTCCTCGTATGGCTTCTTGCAGGAAGCCCGCGACCACGGATTCCGTTTTTATTTTTCTCATCTGCAACACACCGTGTGAAACCCTGACCAAGGTCGTAGTTTCATCGCGTGCAAACTCCTTACGTCATCATTGACCTCGACATTGTTGAGACAAAATTTCGCGAGCTTTCCGAAGCCCTTCACTCCACCGAGTTGTGTTACGCGGTCAAAGCAAACCCAGGTAAACCCGTTATCGAGCGATTAGCCGCGCTTGGCGCCAGCTTCGATGTAGCCAGCGTTCCTGAAATTGATTTGGTGTTGTCGTGCGGAGTTGAACCTGCTCGTATTTCCTTTGGAAACACCATTAAAAAGCAACGCGACATTGCTTACGCAGCACAGCAGGGGATCACTCGCTTCACGGTCGACACCATGAGTGAACTACACAAAGTGCTTGCTGAGGTTCCACAAGCAGAAGTGTGTGTGCGCTTGTTTCACGACTGCGAAGGTGCCGACTGGCCGCTTTCGAAAAAATTCGGTTGTGGCTTCGCAGATGCAAAAAAGATTCTTATTGCTGCAGGTAACGCTGGTTGCACGACCGGCATTTCCTTTCACGTGGGCTCGCAACAACGCAACCTCGATGCGTGGCTTGCACCATTACAACTGTGCCAGCAACTCATTACTGAGGTGGCGCAAGAAACTGTTGCACCAGAGTTTGTGAACCTTGGTGGTGGCTACCCCGGCAGTTATCTCGACGACACTCCACACATTTCTGTATACGGCGATGCAATTCGCAAAAGTTTGTACGACGTGTTTGGCAGTAACACACCACGCCTCATGGCAGAACCTGGTCGTTACCTTGTTGCCGACGCAGGAACGTTGCATACCGAAGTAGTGCTTGTGAGCGATCGCGATATTGACGCACGTCGCTGGGTTTACGTTGACTGTGGAGTGTTTGGAGGCCTTGCCGAAACTCTTGGTGAGAGTATTCGTTACCGCCTACACACCGAGCACGACGCCGATGCGCCGTCGTCACAAATTGTTTTGGCGGGCCCAACGTGTGACTCAGCCGACATCATTTACGACAAAGCCGGATACTTCTTGCCCGATGCATTACAAGTAGGCGAAGTGATTCGCATTGCGTCAACTGGTGCGTACACCACGAGTTACTCGGCCATTGGCTTCAATGGTTTTGCGCCACTTGCACAGGGCTACATCAACATTGTTGCAATGAGAGAACCTGCTGCTTAGTTGTTGTTAGCTGCCGAACTCAAAACCTAAGTCGGGTGCCACCAGCATCGGTTCATAACGAATACCCGCGTCGGCGGCCATGGCTGCGCAGGTTCCTCCGCGGTCAACAATGACAGTGATGAGAACGACTTCAGCACCAAAGTCGCGTACGGCATCGACTGCTTCAAAGAGTGATGTTCCGCGAGTAACCGTGTCTTCGGTAATAATCACTTTGTCGCCAGGTTGCAGTGCGCCCGCAATACGACCTGTCACACCATGGTCTTTAGATTCTTTTCGTACGCTAAAACTACGAAGGTTGATGGAACGTGTAGCAGCAACAGCCGCAACGCCGTACGCAACAGGGTCGGCGCCCATGGTGAGACCACCAATCGCTGTTGCTTCAGCGGGGAAAAACGACAATGCCACATTGGTGACGAGCACAATGCCATCGGGACGACATGCGGTTTGCTTGGTATCGAGGAACCACGAACTTTTGCGGCCCGACTTTAAGGTGAAGTCACCACGCTTGACGGCGTGAGCCATGACATGTTCGCGCAAAGCGTGGCGAGCAGGGTCGAGTGGAGGAAGCGAAGTATTTTCAGAATTTACGGGCACATTCATGCCACTACCGTACAGACCCGATATCTTTTGTAACGTGAATGCAACAAAAGGAACGCCTGCCAAAAAGGCCACTGCCAAAAAAGTCGCCACGAAGTCGGCGAAAAAGGCAATGAGCACGAAGCACAAAGACGCTTTGGCCCAGGGTCGCACCGAGGGTCGCATCATTCGGATGTACCTCGAAATCGTTGAGGCCAATAAGCCCAAGCGTGGTCGTAAGCGCACCGCCGACTCCATTACGAAGCGCCTTGCTGCTATTCAAAAAGAACTCACTACCGCCGACGCCATTGTGAAGCTGCGCCTCACTCAAGAGCGCATGAACCTCACCGCCGAATTGGCAACCAAGCAATTGGGTTCAGACTTTACGAAATTGGAAAATCAGTTTGTCAAAATTGCTGCCGTCTACTCACAGCGCAACGGCATTACGTATTCAGCATGGCAAGAAATGGGTGTTCAACCCAATGTGCTGAAGCGTGCCGGCATTAACCGCGACGAGCTATAAAGCGTCGATTGTTTTGCTTGCGTGTTCTAGAACACGTGACTCATCGAAAATGAATCGCAGTTGCTCGTGAGTGAGATTCACGTCGAGGCTTTCCACTAGCACATCGCGTAAATGTGTGTGGGTGTCGAGGGCCCTGCGCGACAACTGCTGCACAATGCGATACGCATCGTCTCGGCTCATGCCATTTTCAACGAGTGCAAGAAGAGCCGACTGCGAATACACCACACCCTGAAGCAGGTCGAGGTTGTAACGCATTTGCTGTGCGTCGACTTCAAGGTTGGTGAGAAGCGAAGTAAGCCTGCGCACCATGTAGTAGGCGAGCATCGATGAATCGGGCAACACAATGCGTTCTGCTGAAGAATGCGAAATGTCACGCTCGTGCCACAGCGGCACGTCTTGAAGTGCAACTTGTAAGTTGCCGCGAAGTACTCGCGACAAACCACTGAGCGTTTCAGCAGAAATAGGGTTGCGCTTGTGCGGCATTGCACTACTGCCTTTTTGTCCCTTGGAAAAACCTTCGCGTACTTCGTTTACTTCGGTGCGCTGTAAGTGACGCAGTTCCACCGCAATGCTTTCAATGGTGGTACCAAGCGATGCACATGCCCACATGTATTCGGCATGGCGGTCGCGGGCAACCACTTGTGTGGCAGGTGTTGGAGTGAGGTTGAGCGCATTTCCTACGTACTCTTCCACCGACGGGTCGATGTTGGAATATGTACCCACGGCTCCCGACATTTTGCACACGGCAATGCCCTCGAGTGCGTTACGCAAACGCTCTTCATCGCGACGCAACTGCAAGGTCCACAAGGCGACTTTCACACCAAAGGTGGTGGGCTCGGCGTGAATACCATGTGTGCGGCCAATAGTGAGTGTGTCGCGATGCTCATGCGCCAAAGCGGTAGTGACCGCAAGCAGCTGCGTCATTTCATCGAGGATGATGAGCATTGCATCGCGCAGTGCCCAGCACCAACCAGTGTCGACCACATCGGTACTGGTGAGACCATGATGAATATACGAACCAGCAGGGAAGCCAATACTTTCTTGCAATACGTCAACAAACGCAGCCACATCGTGGTTAGTAATGCGTTCACGTTCAGCAACTGCATCAACAAATGCTTGGTCGACCACAGGAGCAAGTTCGCGACACTGCGCAGCAATTCCTCTGGGCACTACACCCAATTGTTCTTGGGCTTCAGTAGCAAGAAGTTCAATTTCGACCCAACGTTGCATGCGTGCAGCATCGCCAAAAATATTTGCTACTGCAGGAAGTGCATAGCGCTCAATCATGAACGAACAACACAATCGTCGCGCTCGGGGCCAGTGCCGACCATGGTGACGGGAACACCAACAATTTTTTCAACAAGCTCTACCAGTGTGCGCGCATTGCTGTGGAGGCTGTCGTAGGTTTTGCATTCGCGCAACGAGGTCTTCCAACCCGGAATGGTTTCATACACCGGCACTACTTGCGCCAACACTTCAGCTCGGTCGGGGTAGCCGCGCAATGTTTCACCATTCAAGGTGTAGCTCACACATACCTTTACTTCATCGAACGTGTCGAGCACGTCGAGCTTGGTGAGTGCAATTTCGGTGAGTGAGTTCAACCGCACTGCATGACGCAACATCACGAGGTCGAGCCAACCCGTACGACGTTGGCGGCCAGTAACGGTGCCGAACTCATGCCCAATGGTGATGAGCGCTTGGCCGAGTTCATCGGGCGTGCCACTGGCATCGGCAAGTTCGGTGGGGAATGGGCCAGAACCCACGCGTGTGGTGTAGGCCTTGGCAATGCCCACTACACGCGAAATATCGCGCGGGCCAATGCCTGTACCAGCACATGCACCACTGGCAATGGGGTTTGACGAGGTCACGAAAGGGTAAGTGCCGTGGTCGATGTCGAGGAAGGTTGCTTGAGCGCCTTCTAATAACAATTGCTGTTGAGCATCGAGCGCTTCATGCAGTTCATTCACGGTGTCACATATATATGGTGCGAGTCGCGCACCGAGTGTGGCGAATTGCGCAACAACGGCGTCGACATCGACCCCTTGCCCACCAAGAGCAACAAGAACAGCGCTTTCATCAATTGCGCGCTCTCGCACTTGTGCAGCAAACGAGGTGGGGTCGAGCACGGCCCCGGCGCGAATACCTACACGACGGGCTTTGTCGGCATATGCCGGCCCAATACCTTTCAGCGTCGTGCCAATTTTGTCGTCGCCGCGCTTTCCTTCAGCCAAGGCATCGTGCAATTGATGCCAAGGGAAAATGAGGTGTGCTTGGCTCGACACTTTGAGGCGTGCACAAGAAATGCCACGCGACTCGAGTTTGTCGATTTCAGAAAACAGTGTGGGCATGTCGACCACAACACCGTTGCCAATGACTGGGGTGACATGGTTGTACAACACGCCACTCGGAATGAGTTGCAGCGCATACTTTTCCTCACCCACCACCACGGTATGGCCAGCATTGTGCCCACCTTGGTATCGGGCAACATACGAATGGTCACGAGACAAGAGGTCAATGATTTTGGCCTTGCCTTCGTCCCCCCATTGAGTACCAACTACAACTGTGACGGGCATGTAACGCTCCTAAACGTGGGGAACGTATATAAAGGCTAGCGCCTCGGTACCTCTCTGGCGATAGGTTTGTGACGTGGCATCTGCTTCACACCTTCGTATTTTGCGCTCTCTCACATGGGCCAACATTTCTGCCTCTGAGCGCGCCCAACTATGTGCTCGCGGGCTTGCCGACATTTTCGATCCTGCGTTGCGCAGTTCCATCAACAACATCATCGAAGATGTGCGCCAAAATGGCGATGAAGCGGTGTGTCGAGCCCTTGCCACTTTCGATGGCGTCACGCTGTCGCCTGCTCAACTCGCCATCTCGGCAGATGAAATTGCCTCGGCCACAGTTGACCCAGCCCTCGAAAGCGCCCTCATTGATGCCATTTCACACTTGCGGGCCTTTAACGAACAGCTCATGGAGCGAGCCAGCACATGGAGTATCGAACTCGAGCCGGGTCTCTTTGCCGGCGAAAAAATCACTCCTATCTCTTCTGTTGGGCTTTTTGTTCCCAGTGGCAAGGCCTCGTACCCCTCAGTTGCCTATCAATTAGGTGTTCCTGCAGTCGTCGCCGGAGTACAAGACATTGCACTTCTCGTGCCGCCAGCACCAGGCGCCAACGGTGCAGTTGACCCCGCAGTGCTTGTGGTGTGTCGGCTCCTCGGCATCACTCGCGTGTATCGCGCCAACGGACCCGCCGGAATTGCTGCGCTCGGTTTTGGCACCGAGTCCATTTCACCCGTGCGCAAAATTGTTGGCCCCGGTAGCCCAGCCGTTACCTGTGCCCAAGTAGAAATGCAGCGCCACGGAGTTGCCACCATGATGTTGCTTGGCCCCACCGAGAGCCTGCTCATTGCCGACCACACTGCCGACCCCGTGCGTGTTGCCGCCGACCTTCTCATTGAAGCTGAACACGGCACCGACTCATCGGTGGTGTTTGTTACTACGTCTACAGAACTTGCTGCCCAGGTAGATGCCGAACTCGTTGTTCAACTTGCTGCTCTTCCTGAACAACGTGCAACAGCTGCTCGTGCGTCTCTCGGGCCAAATGGCGGAGTGGTTTTTGTTTCATCACTCAGTGAGGCTGCGGAAGTTGCCAACCAATACGCACCTGAGCACTTGCAGGTAGCAGTTGATGAGAATGCCGTTGATGCACTTGTTGACGAACTCGTGAATGCCGGCGAAATTCTCATTGGACAACACACACCCTTTAGTGCAGCCAACTTCCTGATTGGTTGCCCGGCGTCTTTGCCGACCAGCGGCTTTGCACATGTTTCTTCGGGCATTACCGCAGAAGCATTTTTGAAGCGCACGGCAATTGCTCGTTCCAATGAAACTGCTCTACGCCGCATGGCGCCTTCCATTGTTACCTTGGCCAATCACGAGGGTTTTCCCGCACACGCCAACGCCATCACCAATCGATTCACCACTGGAGATCATTCATGAGTTCATTACGAGAAACATTGAAAGCAGACCTCACTACTGCCATGAAGGCACGCGATGAAGCAACCGTTTCTACATTGCGCATGGTCATTGCTGCAGTCATGAATGCTGAAGTTGCTGGCGATGAAGCAGTGGTGTTGTCTGATGACCAAGTAATGGCCGTTCTTCTTGCAGAAGGAAAAAAGCGCACTGAAGCGGCACAAATTTATGCCGACAATGGTCGTAACGAAGCCGCCGAAAAAGAGCGCTCAGAGTACGCCATCATTGAGCGTTATCTTCCAGCCGCTATGAGCGATGAAGAACTCACCGCCATTGTGCAAGAAGAAGCAGCCAAAGCTGCTGCTGCCGGTGCAACTGGTGGCAAGGCAATGGGAGTTGTAGTGAAAGCTGTTCGTGAACGCGTTGGCACGGGTGCCGAAGGCTCGCGTGTTTCAGCTGCAGTAAAAATTGCCCTCGGCTAAATTTCTACACACTCACTTGTATTTGTACATCGAGTTCGCTGTTATTCACTGTCACTAAAACCGTGGAATCTTCCACAGCTTTGCCTTCAAGAATGAGCACCGCTGCTTTGTCGGCAATTTCACGTTGAATGAGTCGCTTCAACGGGCGAGCACCATAACTGGGGTCGTATCCCTTTTCAGCAAGTAACAAACGCGCTTCGGGTGTGACGGCCAAAGTAATACGACGCTCAGCCATACGAGTAATGAGGTGCTGCAACTGAATGTCGACAATGGCACCAAGGTCATCTTGTGTGAGTGAGCGAAAACGCACAATGTCGTCGACGCGGTTAATGAACTCGGGTCGGAAAAATTCCAGCGGGTCACCTGGCAAGTTGCTTGTCATAATGAGCACCACATTGGTGAAGTCAACGGTGCGACCCTGCCCATCGGTCAGACGGCCATCGTCGAGCACTTGCAACAAAATGTTGAACACTTCAGGGTGAGCTTTTTCAATTTCGTCGAGCAACACCACGCTGTAGGGGCGGCGACGCACTGCTTCAGTGAGTTGTCCGCCTTCTTCATAACCGACGTACCCCGGAGGAGCACCCACGAGCCGGCTCACGGAAAACTTTTCCATGTACTCGGCCATGTCGATACGCACCATGGCGCGCTCATCATCGAAGAGAAATTCGGCAAGTGCACGGGCGAGTTCTGTTTTACCAACACCTGTAGGGCCCAGGAACATAAATGAACCAATAGGGCGGTTGGGGTCAGACAAACCAGCACGACTCCGCCGCACTGCATTGGCAACTGCGGACACCGCAGCATCTTGCCCAATAACACGATTGTGTAAGAGGCCTTCCAGCAACACCAACTTGCTCATTTCGCCTTCAAGCAACCGGCTCACAGGAACACCCGTCCATTTACCTACTACCTCGGCAATGTCTTCGGCGTCTACTTCTTCTTTCAACATGCGATTACCGAGTTGCAAAGTATTGAGATGCTCTGTGGCGCCAGTAATGCGACGTTCGAGTTCGGGAATACGGCCGTAACTAATTTCTGCTGCTTTGGCTAAGTCGGTTTCGCGCTCTACTGCCGAACGCAATGCTTCGAGTTCTTCTTTCAACGTACGAATGGCGGCGATGGCTTCTTTTTCTGCCGTCCAGTGCACTTTCATTTCATCGGTTTGTGCTTGCAAACGGTCGAGTTCTTCGTGAATTGCATCGAGCCGTTCCCGCGACACTGCGTCGGTTTCTTTGTCGAGTGCCACACGCTCAATTTCTAATTGCAAAATGCGCCGGTCGACCACGTCAATTTCTGTAGGGAGTGAATCAATTTCAATGCGAAGTTTGCTCGCTGCTTCATCAACAAGGTCAATTGCTTTATCGGGCAAAAAACGATTAGTGAGATACCGGTTCGACAACACTGCGGCACTTACGAGTGCGCTGTCTTGAATACGCACACCGTGGTGCACTTCATAGCGTTCTTTGAGCCCACGCAAGATGGCAATGGTGTCTTCCACACTGGGTTCGCCAACATAGACCTGTTGAAAACGGCGCTCAAGAGCCGCATCTTTTTCAACATGCTTACGAAACTCATCAAGTGTGGTGGCGCCAATCATGCGCAGTTCGCCACGCGCCAACATCGGCTTAATCATGTTTCCCGCGTCCATTGCGCCTTCTGCACCGCCAGCACCCACCAATGTGTGCATTTCATCGACGAAAGTAATGACATCGCCCTGTGCGTCGGTGATTTCTTTGAGTACAGCTTTCAAGCGCTCTTCAAACTCGCCGCGGTATTTCGCACCAGCAACCATCGAGGCAATGTCGAGTGAAATGAGGCGCTTGTGTTTCAAACCTTCTGGCACATCGCCATCGGCAATACGGCGCGCTAAACCTTCAACAATTGCAGTTTTACCTACACCTGGTTCACCAATGAGCACAGGGTTGTTTTTGGTGCGCCGCGAGAGCACTTGAATGACGCGGCGAATTTCTTCATCGCGGCCAATAACGGGGTCAATTTTTCCTTCACGTGCTCGCGCAGTGAGGTCGAGACCGTATTTCTCTAAAGCTTGAAACTGCTCTTCGGGGTTTTGTGAAGTGACTCGATGTGAACCGCGCACTTCGCGCAGTGCTAGCAGCATTTCTTCACTACCAATACCTACGCGCTGGTTCATGGCAAGAAGTAAATGCTCCACCGATAAATAGTCGTCATGCAGATCGGTGCGCAGTTTGTCGGCATTTTCAAAAACGTTGCTGAGTTCACGATTCATCCGTGGCTCTTCACTGCCATAAGCATGTGGCAACTTACTCACAGCCTCATCGGCTTTATTGCGTAGCATTAATGGAGCAACACCAAGCTTTTGCAAAATACCAGGAACAATGGTGCCGTCTTGACGCAACAGAGCAGACATGAGGTGGTCGGGTGTAATTGCTGGGTTGCTGCGCCCACGAGCATCATCGAGTGTTGCTGCAACGGCTTCTTGAGTTTTTGCGGTCCACTTCTTCGGATCAATTGCCACTCTTAGTACCTGTCCTTGTTAAATATGCTCGGACGTTCGCGGAACACGGCAACTGCTTGACGCAGTGGCACCAACTCGCCGCGCAAAACTTCAGTTGATGTTCTGCCAGTGAGTTGTTCTTGAAGTTGCACAACAAGTGCGCGCAACTGTGCAATTTCATCTTCGAGTTGCATCACGTGTCGAATACCTTCAAGGTTCATGCCTTCAGCAGCTAGTTCGGCAACGCGCTTTAAACGAGCAATGTCGGCCTCGCTGTAACGCCGGTTGCCACCAGAGGTGCGACCCGGAGTAACAAGACCACGTCGCTCATATATACGCAATGTTTGGGGGTGTACACCAGCAAGTTCTGCAGCAACGGAAATGACATAGACCGTTTCCACAGGAACACCATCAGTACGCCGCGGTGCCATAGTTATTTCACCTTGTCGCTCGTGTTGTGTAATTCAGCGAGTTGTTCAATAATGTCGCGTTCTTCTTTGCTCACTTTGGTAGGTATGTGAACATCGATGGTCACAATGAGATCGCCTGTTTTTGCGGTGGTTTCAATACCGCGGCCTTTCACCCTGTGCTTACTACCCGACTGTGTGCCACTCTTAATTTTCAGCAACACAGATGAACCATCGAGTGTGGGCACCGATACTTCGCTACCGAGAACAGCTTGGTGGTACTCAACAGGAACATGGACCGACAAGTTCACTCCATCGCGAGAAAAAGTAGCGTGGGGCATCACTTTGCATTCCACAAGTAGGTCGCCAGCAGGGCCACCATTGTGCCCAGGTGCACCGCGACCTTTGAGGCGAATGCGTTGACCATTGTCGACACCTGCAGGAATGCGCACCTTGACCTCACGGGCACGATGTTCACGGCCAGACCCGCGGCATGAACCACATGGGTATTCAATAGTGGTTCCTTTTCCTTGACAGCGCGGGCACGGTGAAGAAAAGGAAAATACTCCCTGGTTGGAATCGACTGCACCACGACCACCACATTGCGAACATGGTTGAGGTGTGGTGCCAGCGCGTGCGCCAGAACCTTGACATCCCGAGCACACTGCTTCAGAAGTGAGGTGCAGCGTTGTGGTAATGCCGTGAGCGGCATCGATGAAGTCGAGTGTGAGAGCAGCTTCTACATCGCTTCCGCGTTGTGGGCCACCACGTTGGCCACGCCCACTACGCCCGCCGCCACGGCCAAACATTTGGCCAAGTAGATCGCCCATGTCGCCGCCGGTGTCGAAACGAAATCCGCCTTGGCCACCAGGGCCACCGCCGCCAAAACCCATCGGGCCTGCAGCACGCACTTCGTCGTATTCTTTGCGTTTCTTTTCGTCACCTAATACGTCGTAAGCGGTTGACACTTCTTTGAAGCGATCTTCTGCTTTCGGGTTATCGGGGTTGGCATCGGGGTGCAGTTCGCGCGCAAGTTTGCGATACGCCTTCGTTACTTCTTTAGGTGTGGCGCTTTGCGACACACCAAGAACGGCGTAGTAGTCCTTTTCAAACCACTCACGTTGCGCGGTCATTGTTTAGCCCCGCACCTTCACCATGGCAGCGCGCAACACGCGGCCCTTCCATTGGTATCCGCTGCGCAGCACTTCAACTACTACTGGTCCATCAGACGCACCATCTTCAGATGGTTCGTGCATTACTGCTTCAGCTGTTGCTGGGTCGAAAGGTTGGCCTTCTAGGTTCAACACTTCAAGACCTTGCTTTTGCAATACGCCAAGTAGCGACGACCACACGGGTTCTACACCTGTGGCACCATGAGCAAATGCGGCCTCACATGCGTCGAGTACTGGTAACAAACCTTCAACAAGCTTTCCTGTTGATCTATCGATTTCATCGGCTTGTTGTGCAACAACACGCTTGCGATAATTCTCGAAGTCGGCCTGTAGACGCAAAGCGATGTCTTTGAAAGAATCGCGTTCGGCAACAAGTGCATCGATGTCGTGCTCAATAATTTCAGCGATGTCAGCATCAGTGATACTGACATCGCTCTCTGGTAAGTATTCTTCGTTCTCGTTAGTCATGTTGCGAATTACTTCTCGTCAACAATTTCTGCATCGACGATATCGTCATCATTTGGTGCGCCGCTTTGACCAGTTGCGGAAGTTCCTTCTGCATTGGTGTCACGGGCAGCAGCTTCATACAACTTCTGGCTAAAGGCCTGGCTGGCAGTCATGAGTTTTTCAGTAGCAGCTTTAATGGCGTCGTTGTCGGTACCAGCAAGGCTGGTTTTTAACTCGGCAAGTGGTTCTTCCACTGCAGACTTTTCTTCAGCGGAAACCTTTTCGCCCTGCTCGCGCAAAACTTTTTCGGTTTGGTACACCAAAGAGTCGGCGTTGTTGCGCACTTCTGCTTCTGCACGACGCTGACGGTCTTCCTCAGCGTGCACTTCGGCATCTTTCACCATTTGGTTAATGGTGTCTTTGTCGTGGGCAGATTGGCCGGTGATGGTCATCGACTGCTCTTTTGAAGTAGCGCGGTCTTTTGCCGACACATGCACAATGCCGTTGGCGTCGATATCGAAGGTCACTTCAATTTGTGGCACGCCACGTGGTGCTGGTGGCAAGTCGACAAGTTGGAATTTGCCGAGTGTCTTGTTGTACTGCGCCATTTCGCGCTCACCTTGTAACACGTGAATTTCCACCGATGGCTGCATGTCTTCTGCAGTGGTGAACACTTCAGTACGACGTGTAGGAATGGTGGTGTTGCGCTCGATGAGTTTTGTCATGACGCCGCCCTTGGTTTCAATTCCCAGCGACAACGGTGTGACGTCGAGGAGCAACACATCTTTTACATCGCCCTTCAATACGCCGGCCTGTACTGCTGCACCAATGGCAACTACTTCGTCAGGGTTAACCGATCTGTTTGGCTCTTTGCCGGTGAGCGACTGCACGAGGTCTTGCACTGCTGGCATACGTGTGGAACCGCCCACCAAGATGACGTGATTGATTTGTCCCTTTGACAAACCAGCGTCTTTGATTGCTTGTTCAAAAGGAATACGGCAGCGCTCAATGAGGTCTGATGTCATTTCTTGGAATTTGGAACGTGACAACATTTCATCGAGGTGAAGCGGGCCTTCTGCAGTTGCCGTAATGAACGGCAAGTTGATTTGTGTTTGCTGCACTTGTGACAATTCAATTTTCGCTTTTTCTGCAGCTTCTTGCAGACGCTGTTTCGCCATGCGATCTTGTGCAAGGTCAACACCGTGTGCGCTCTTGAATTGTGAAACGAGCCAATCAATAATGCGTTGGTCCCAGTCGTCACCACCGAGAACGGTGTCGCCGTGTGTGCTCTTTACTTCAAACACACCGTCGCCAATTTCCAAAACGCTGACGTCAAAGGTTCCACCACCAAGGTCAAATACCAAAACGGTTTCGTCTTCGCCACCCTTGTCGAGGCCGTATGCCAATGCGGCAGATGTTGGTTCGTTAATGATACGCAGCACTTCAAGACCGGCAATTTGCCCAGCTTCTTTTGTTGCAGTGCGTTGTGCGTCGTCGAAGTACGCAGGAACGGTAATGACAGCTTGCGTGACGGTGTCACCCAGGTAGGCCTCGGCATCGCGCTTCAACTTCATGAGTATGCGGGCACTGATTTCTTGTGGCGTGTACTGCTTGCCGTCAATATCGCTGGTCTTCCAGTTCTCGCCCATGTGGCGCTTCACTGAACGAAAGGTGCGATCGGGGTTGGTAATGGCCTGGCGCTTGGCAACTTCGCCCACCAGTACTTCACCAGTTTTTGAAAATGCCACGACCGACGGTGTGGTGCGGGCACCTTCTGAGTTGGGGATGACCACAGGGTCGCCGGCTTCCAAAACGGAAACAACGGAGTTGGTGGTGCCGAGGTCGATACCGACTGCTTTTGCCATGGTGGGGGTTCCTTTTTCTTGAAAGAGTGATATGTCGTGCACGAAAGACTCTGTACCGGGGGGTTGATACAGGATCCTTAGTGACTTGTACTCAAGATTAGGGGAGTTCGGAGTTATCCACAACTCGTGCAGGCAAAAAAGTATAAATGTTGAGTGGAAGTGACTTAAGTACTTCCCATTTGGTAGGTGCTGCTGCAATGGTCGTACCATTTCACTATGACTGGAACGCTCGTCCTTCTTCGCCATGGCCAAAGCACCTGGAATGAACTCAACTTGTTCACGGGCTGGCACGACGTGGAACTCACCGCTCTCGGGAAAAGCGAGGCATCGGCAGCAGGAACCCTCATGAAAGCAGAAGGCCTGGTCTTCGACTTTGCACACACCAGCTTGCTCACCCGCGCCGTACGCACCTGTAATTTGGCACTCGAAGCAATGGATCAAATGTGGTTGCCCTTGCAGCGCCACTGGCGATTAAACGAGCGTCATTACGGTGCTCTTCAAGGTCTCGATAAGAAGGCAACAACAGAACTGCATGGTGCAGAACAAACCAATTTGTGGCGTCGTAGTTACGACATACCACCCCCGCCGGTAGATACCACAAGCCCCGAACATCCGGTCAGCGATGCGCGGTATCGCTTCATTGCGCCGCAAGATCTTCCTGCCACCGAATGTTTGAAAGATGTTGTGGCTCGGGTTCTTCCCTACTGGAACACGGAAATAGTGCCTCAATTACAGGCAAATATGAATGTTTTAGTAGTTGCCCATGGCAATAGCTTGCGGGCGCTCATCATGTATTTGGAAAGCATTAGTGAAGCAGCCATTGCTGAACTGAACGTACCTACTGGCGTGCCGCGTAAGTACACCTTTACTTCTGACATGAAGGTACGTGATGCCACGTACTTAGGTGACCCCGACGCAATTGCCCAAGCGGCAGCTGCCGTGGCAAACCAATCCAAATAATTGGTTTAGGCTATGGGTATGGCCTCAAAGAAAACTCCACTCCAATACCTCGCACAAGTTCCACTCTTTTCTGCATGCAGCACTCGCGACCTCGGCAAAATTGCAAAAGCCGCAGACCGCATCAACATGGTTGCTGGCACCACCATCATCACTCAGGGCACTGCTGGTAAGCAGGCCTTCGTATTGCTCAGTGGTTCTGCCACCGTGAAGCGCAACGGCAAAAAAATTGCCACCGTGCAAGCTGGCGCCATTGTTGGCGAGCTCTCGCTCCTCGACCGCGGCTCACGCACCGCCACTGTGGTGTGCGATACCGATTGTGAACTCCTTGTGATTGATGCTCGCCATCTTTTTGCGGTCATCGATGAAGTTCCGGCCATGGCTCACAAGTTGTTGGCGGCTCTTGCCACCCGCATTCGTGATCTAGACCGTGCTCATTACGGCTGATAGCAACTAAGTTATATGGTGCTATGACTTCAGCACCACAGAACCCCAGCACCTCGTCAACACCGCGACGCTTCAAGCCGCATCAACTCTCCATCGCCATTGGCTGTGGCGTGGGTGCATTTACCTTGGTCTCCGGAGTCATTCCGCAGTTCACCAACTGGCATGGCGACTCTGAAATTTCTCGCACAGTATTTGGTGGCATTCCCGGCCCTTTGCAGGCTGCTTTCTATTCCATTATTCCCATGCTCATTGTTTGGGGCTCATTGCGATTTGCCGACCGCATTCGCAACTGGGAACGCGGCACATCCGACCGTCGTCGCACCACAGCAAAAAATGCCAAGCGTCGTTTAGCCGACTACCGCTCTGGCGTATACATGCGCACCTTGTTGCGTGACTCAGCAGCTGGCCTCATGCACTCCATGATCTACTTCGGTTTCATGGTGCTTTTGGGTGTTACCACCGTTTTGGAAATTGATCACCAACTGCCCGAGAGTTTGAAGTTCTTGCACGGCCGTACATACCAGGCCTATGCACTTGTGGGTGACCTTGCTGGTGTGGTGTTCACCGTAGGTGTGTTGTGGGCCATTGTGCGCCGTTACGTGCAACGCCCCTACCGCATTCGCATTAAAACAAAACCAGAGCACGCCGCAATTCTTGGTGTGTTGCTCGCTATTGGTATTACCGGCTTTGGTGCTGAAGCATTCCGCATCGCACAAAATCAAGCTGCTGGTCTCAACATGGAATTTGAAAAGTGGAGCATCGTTGGCTACCCCATTGCACAATTGTTCAACGATGCCAGCGTTGGGAATTTAGAAACATGGCACCAGGTGATGTGGGTCAGCCACGTCTTGACCTTCATTGCATTCCTCGCCTTGTTGCCCATCACCATGTTGCGTCACATTTTCACTTCACCACTCAACATGTACTTGAAAGATCGTGAGCGTCCGAAGGGCGCAATGAAAGCAATGCCAAACCTTACCGAAACCGGTTTGGAATCATTTGGTGCATCACTCATTGAAGACTTCACTTGGAAACAACTGCTCGATACCGATGCATGCACCATGTGTGGTCGTTGCACCAGCGTGTGCCCAGCACATGCCACGGGTAAGCCACTCGACCCACGTGAAATTGTGTTGAAGGTTGGCGAAGTGATGGCCGCTACCGCAGCACACGCTGAAGGTGGGCGCGTGTCGCCACCACTTGGCACCGTTAAAGACATCACCATTGGCAGCAACTCGGTCTTTGAGCGCATTAGCGCCGAAGAAGTGTGGGCATGCACCTCATGCAAAGCATGCGATGAAATTTGCCCAGTGAACATTGAAATTCTCGACAAGATTCTCGACATGCGTCGTTACCTCTCGCTCATGGAGAGCAACTTCCCCGCAGAACTAGGAAACGCTTACCGTGCCATGGAAAACCAAGGCAATCCATGGGGCATGAACCAAGGCGAACGTGCCGATTGGGCAAAAGACCTCGACGTTGAAGTAGTAGACCCAGGTGCAGCATTCAATTCTGAGTACCTCTACTGGGTTGGTTGCGCAGGCTCATTTGACGACAAGAACAAAAAAGTAACGCAGTCAATGGCACAGCTTTTGAAGCGTGCCAATATTGACGTTGCCATTCTTGGCCCAAGCGAAATGTGCACCGGCGACTCTGCTCGCCGCAGCGGTAACGAGTACCTCTTCCAAATGCTTGCCATGCCCAACGTAGAAATGTTGAACGGCATGGGCGTGAAGAAAATTATTACTCAGTGCCCACACTGCTTTAACACGCTGAAAAATGAGTACCCACAACTCGGCGGCAACTACGAAGTTGTACACCACAGTGAATTACTAGAAGAACTTATTGGCAATGGCACACTCGACATGAGCAATGCCACACTCGACGACCGCATTACGTATCACGACTCGTGCTACCTCGGCCGCCACAACGATGTCTACATGGCACCGCGCAAAGTGGTGGGCAGCATCAAGGGTGTGCAAGTAGTGGAAATGCCACGCAACGGCACCAAGGGCATGTGCTGTGGTGCCGGTGGTGCACGCATGTGGATGGAAGAAAGCATCGGCACCAAGGTGAACGACGAACGCGCGCGCGAAGCAATTAGCACGGGCGCGAGTCGTGTCGCTACCGCTTGCCCGTTCTGCTACATCATGCTCGACGACGGTGTCAAAGCTGCTGGCGTTGAAGAAGGCTCAGTAAAAGTTGCCGACATTGCCATTCACGTTCTCGATGCTCTTGAGAACGGCGAACGCAAGTTGGCTGCGAGCGATGCACCACTCGCATCGCCTGTTGCCGGAAGCTAACTACTTCTTGACATCATCCGCGATACGGAAACCAATGTGTGATGCACTGAAGTATTCCGGTTGAGGTATTCTCGCGCTTGGCCGATACCGCGAGCAGTAGTTTTCAGCGCATAAATGAGAACCACCTTTTAGAACCATCAAGCGTCCCCCTTCTTGCAAAGGATCTTGCTTCTTTTGTGATCCACAACAAGCGTGCAGACTGTGTCGTTCAAAAAATTCTGACGTAGTCCACTCCCATACATTTCCGATCATGTCGAAAAGGCCGTGATGGTTCTTCGGATACATTCCTACAGCCGTGGTTGCTCCAATATTTTCCGGTTTAGGGCCTGATGGAAATTCCCCTAACCAATGATTTGCCATCATCTTCCCATTGGGATGAAGATCATTCCCCCATGCATAAGTATCACGAGTAGAACCGCGCGCCGCATACTCCCACTCAATTTCGTTTGGTAATCGACATCCCACCCATTCGCAAAACGCCAGTGCATCTCTCAATGCAATGTGGACAACTGGGTGATGAGGCTTATCTACAATCGTTGAAGAGGCACCTGAAGGTGAATGCCAACAAGCACCTTGCCTGAAATGCCACCAAGATAAATCCTGAGCTTCCACACCGAATGGTGGCGCTTCGAAGACCATCGAACCAGTTTCCTGTTCAGCCACAGTCTTATATTTTGTAGCTACAACGAATCTTCCAAATTCTAAATTAGTTACAGGAGTTGTAGAAATAGCAAAACCATTAATCAATCGCCTGTGTTCAGGCGCCTCCTCCGGGTAGCCAAAATTAGATCCCATATAGAACTCATCAGGGCCTAATTGCACAAATTCAGATAAAAGCTGATCAATGGTCACCTGTCAGTACTACTCCAATGCAAGACCAATTCGATATGCATTCTCAATTGCAACGGGCCCAGCATCCGGAGCAAACTCGCCAGGTATATATGTGACGTGATTGATCTTTCCGCTAAATGGAAATGTTCCGTATTTTTCATATAAACGCCATGACACTGGCGAACGACGGTCGCAACCAATATCTATACCTTCGTAAGGGAGAAAACTTGCCAATTCTAGGAAACCCTTATGAGTGGCATTCTCAATTCCATCTACAATCAGACTCACATGCCACTCTCTCTTGCCGACAGCAGCAACATTCACAATGAATTCTTGTGATGTAGGACCCAATTCTACTGCTGTAATCTTCAACATGCTGGAGCCTGTGTTTTCCTCAAAATGCAATTTGCCCTCTTCTATGTAGGCGACATATCCAGCTTCTTGACCCCCATGTGCAAACACAATTCCCGAATCACCCTTGCGGTAATCCCAATTCACCTTGATTTGATATGACTTGCCGGCAATGAGTCGTGACGACCTGTAGCGCTCAAGTGTTGGCGTACCAGGAAGAATTCGCACAGTCTTTGCAAGCAATTGTTCATAGGGAGGACGAACAAGATGCTCAATACGCGTGCCGTCAGTCAATGGGTAGACCTTATTTTCGCGTGCTGCCGCTTCCCAACTCGCAACCATCTCCGCTACTTTTTCCGGCATTTCAGCTGAAAGGTCGTGTACCTGAGTTGGGTCTTCATCAACGTTATACAACTCCCAATGGTCATTTTTGAAGAGCGTACGTGGAGTGTGAAAGGTCACGGCCTCCCAGCCGTCTTTGAAGTATGCGCGATTGCCAATGCACTCCCAATACTGCTCTGTGTGTTCGGTTGCTGCCGTTGGGTTATCAAAGGTCTGCGTAAAACTCACACCATTCAATGGATCTGCTGCTAAACCTTCCCGATGAGTCAACTGGCGCACTTTGGTCATGTCAATAATCGTTGGAAGTAAGTCGGTAATGTGGGCGAACTGGCGACGATATACCTCGCCTTTGTCCTCAATTCTGTCGGGCCAAGACATTACAAAGGGAACTTGATGTCCCCCACGATGAGTGGTGATCTTGTACAGACGAAATGGTGTGTTGCATGCCATTGCCCATCCACGGGGATAATGAGGCCACGATGTGGGGCCACCAATTTCATCGAGGTTTTTAAAATCTTCCTCTTGGTGCTGTGACTTGGCACCAACAACCGACCCAGCGCCGCGCGAAAAATACAGCCGTGTTCCTGTTGCATTTCCTTCACGTGACGCACCGTTATCACTTGTAAAAATAAAAATTGTATTTTCGAGTTCACCCATCTCTTCAAGCGTTGACATCAAGTGCCCAACAGACTGGTCGATGGTGTCAACCATCGCCGCATAGACCTCCATGTAACGGGCGTACAATTTTTGCTCACGCACCTCAAGCGAGTCCCATGCAACCACGTCTTCGCCTGCTTCTGTGTTACGTGGGGGTAGTTCTGTTTCTGGAGCAATCAATCCGAGCTCTTTTTGACGTTCAAACCTCTCTGCTCGTAAGACGTCCCACCCTTTGTCGTAGTGGCCGCGGTACTTGGCGATGTCGCTCTTTTTGGCATGCAACGGCGCATGTACAGCTCCATGGCCGAAGTACAAAAAGAACGGCTTTTCGGGGTTTGCGGTCTTCACTTCTTTAATCATTCGCACAGCACGATTAGTGAGATCATCGGTGAGGTAATAGTCGTCGGGATACTTGTCTATCGCGACAACACTGTTGCCCTCATACATTCGGTGCGGATGATGGAAATTCGTGAGTGCTTCCAGGAATCCGTAGTACTGCTCAAAACCTCGTTGAATTGGCCACGAATGCTTGCTGCCGCCTTCGGAAAGATCGGCGTCTTTGCAGAGGTGCCACTTACCAATGGCAAGAGTTGAGTATCCATTAGCCCGCAAAGTTTCCGCCATTGACGGCTGGTTAGTAGGTAATTCGGACGCATATCCGGGAAACCCAGGGTCAACGTTGGCGACCATTCCGATTCCGGCCGCATGCGAGTTACGGCCAGTCATCAATGCTGCACGTGTCGGCGAGCACAAAGGAGTTACGTGAAAGTTGGTGTAGCGCAAGCCTCGTGATGCAAGTTTGTCGATGTTTGGCGTGGGTATTTCCGAGCCATAGCAACCGAGGTCTGAATAGCCAAGGTCGTCTGCAATGACAATGACTACGTTTGGTGCACCCTTTGGTGCCGTAGGACGTTCGGGCCACCATGGTTTTGAGTGCGAAAACATTTCTGCGACAGTTCCCGGAAAACCCTCATATTTGACAAAATCATTGTCTGCTTCAGTTGACATCACATACTCCTTGTAAAATTTAATTGAATGAGAAAATCAGTAGTAGGCGTCGCCGCCATCAATTGACAATGTTCCGCCCGCAAAAGCGAGTCCCGTCGTACCGCATAAGAAAAGAACAAAATTTGCAATTTCATCAACAGTGACAGCACGTTTCAGTGCCGTATTAGCGGTAAACAATTCGACGACTTCTTCTACGCTGTTTAGTCCAAGAGCTTTGCCGCCACCTCGTTCCAGCATGTCGGTGTGCACGATGCCCGGGCAGATCGACATAATACCAATGCCATCTTTGCCAACTTCCCGAGCAGCTGCTTTGACAAGACCATTAATTGCGTGTTTGTTCGCCGTGTATCCGGCCACGTTTGCCTTGCCATGTTTTCCCTCAATAGATGAGACTGCGATAATACGTCCGGCTTTATGTGGAATCATGCTGCGCAATGCACGTCGCATTCCCCAAAACGTATGGTTGAGATTCAAATTGAGTTCAAATTCCCACTCTTCATCTGTCATCACTGCAATAGGCGTCGATTTGTCCACTCCACCAGCATTAAGGACGGCGATGTTTACAGGTCCAAAACGTTCTTCGGTTTTGTCGAAAGACTTTTCGACTCCGTCTTTCGTCGACATATCAGCTTGGATCACTAAAAAACGTCCGGTGGGACCCCAACGTTCAACGAGATCATCTGCTTTTCTTGCATCGCGCCCAGTAATGGCGACGGATGCGCCAGCAGCAAGAAGTGACTCAGCAATTGCACGACCAATTCCGCGAGTGCCCCCGGTGATCACGGCGATTTGCCCATCAACTGTGTTACTCACGTAGTTTCTCCCCATATGTTAAAGACGTCTGGCTATATAAATATACAATAGTCACTATTAACAATTAAAGTCAGGGCTCACTCTCCGAGCAGTGACACAAGGTGCTCAATTGCCCCCAGCATTTCTTTGCGAAGTTGATGGGCATCGGCATAGACCCCATGGCTTTCGAAGAAGAACCCCATGACAATCAGCTGCAAGGTGCGCGTCGCGTTATTAAGTGTTCCTAATTTTGTGAGTTCACCCGATGCTAAACCTCGCCTCGCGAATGCTTCGAAAAACTGCTCTTGATTACGCAGTCGATCGGTTTGAATATCTGCAAGCAACGGGTTGAAGACCGAGTCCGATGCTGCGCGGTACAAGAACTGTGAGCGATATGGATACTTTTCTCGAAGAGCAATTGATGCCGACGATGCCTGAAGAAGGCCTAAAACCAAAGGGCCGTCGCTATCAGATGCTTCTCGAAGCCCACCCCAGATGAGTTCTTTTGCTTCTTCGTACAAAGTTCGCCATAGAACTTCTTTGGTGGCGAAGTAGTGATAGACAGTGTTCGGCGCAATACCTGCGTGGGATGCGATGGTGGAAATCGGCGTGGCCTCGAAGCCATACACAATAAAGAGTTTTCGAGCCTCGTCAAGGATCTTGGTACGCACATCTTCTTGGCCTTCGGCTACCGGTCTTCCACGCTTCTTTAAATTACTAACACTGACCCTTGAGCCCCGCTGCTCTGCCATTTCATCAGCCTCTTTTCCAATAGTCCCACGAATGCATTAATGAAGAGTGCCAAAAATGCAATTAATGCAGTAACTGCAAAAGATTCTGGCATATTCAAAGCGTTTGTGGCCGACATGTACCGTAGACCTAATCCATATTTTGCACCAAATAACTCGGCATAACTTGCACCCAAAAGGGCCCATACAGAGGCCAACCGAATTGCTCCAAATACCGATGTAAGCACTGATGGCAAGATTACGAACCTGAAACGGTCACGGTCGCGCCCGCCCATTGTTGTCATTACCATGTCAAGGTCGGGGTCAATCATTTCAGCTGCAGCTCGCGTGGGGATCATCACAATAAAAAACACGATGGTAACCGCAATGAGCACTTTGGAAGTTTCGGCAAGTCCGAACCACAAAATGAAAATCGGTGCAAGTGCAGTTCGCGGTACTGCATTAAAAAAAACGAAAATTGGCGATGTAATTTTCCATAGTTTTTTATAACGCGCTGTCAGTAAACCAACGCCTAACCCTAACAATGAGCCAATGAGCCACCCCAGAAAAGCCTCGCGAAGAGTTACTTTGAGATCACGCCATACTTCGCCATTGTCCCAGTTGTTTACGAACCAATTCCATGTTTGTCCAGGGGAGGCAATAAAGCTCTGGTTAATGATCGCTTTGTCATATATCACCCACCACACGACACAAATGGCAACGATGACAGCAATGCGCCCAATTTGGGATGTGATATCAAAACTTTTAATTGCTTTTTCTCGGCGGCTTGGTGGTTGATATTCAGCAATTAACTTCCGACCGGGCGACATTGGAATATCGGATTCGTTAAATAAGTTCGTCACGTAATTCCTTCCAAATTTTTGATTCATACTCTTTGAAAAGCTCGTCGTCAAGCAAAAGATCCACTCGTCTTGGTCTTGGAATATCAATTATTTGATCAGACTTAATTCGTCCAGGCCGAGCGGTCATGACAATCACGCGGTCAGCAAGAAGAACAGCTTCAGCAATATCGTGGGTAACGAGAATGACCGTGGAGCCCGTGTCTTCCCATAAACGTAGAAACTCATTCTGCACAGAGATACGCGTTTGAGCATCAAGCGCGCTGAATGGCTCATCAAGCAGCCATAATTGTGGCTGGATAGCAAGTGTGCGCGCAATGGCAACTCTTTGGCGCATCCCTTGAGACAATTGAGATGGGTATTTGGTGGCAAAATCACCAAGTTTTACGAGTTCAAGCAATTGCAGAGCTTGCTTACGTCGTTCCTCTTTACCCATCCCACGCACCTCGAGGGGAAGTTCGACGTTTCTCCGAGCAGTTCGCCACGGATACAACGCTGACCGCGCCAACATGTATCCAATATCGAGCGAAGGTTTTAAGACTTCTTCTCCATTGCGTTTCACAGAGCCGAGAGTCGGTCGCAAGACGCCAGCAAGCATGTTGAGAATAGTTGTTTTTCCGCAACCCGACGGCCCAACTATTGCCAGGAATTGTCCCTGCGGCACGTCAAGCGATACGTCATCTAAGGCGAGAACAGGATGCCCGTTTTCTGTCCCGAATAACAAAGTCACGGAATCAACTGAAATTGCTTCTGACATTTTTAACCTAACTCACTACAAGGAATGTGGGGTTGGCCAACTTTCGCTGACCAACCCCACACATACCTACTTCAGGGGACTATTTATTTTTTTACTGTGATGAAAGTACGCGCATACCGTGATGCGGTTTGAATGTCCACCACGTCTTTTACCGACACCAAAACTGAACAGGAGCCGGCTTTGGTCATCGTGACGCTTGAAGTGGACACTTTGCAATTCTTGGCCGTTGTTGTCGTCAGGGTGATCTTTGACAAACGCTTGGGTGCAAGACCTAGGAATTTAGCTAATGCAACTCCAGAAACTGTCTGGCCAACTTTAAGCGCTTTGACTTCCCTGGCCGAGACGTCAAATACTAAGTCGGCCGACGAATACGTCTTTCCCTTAACAAGTGCACTTTGATTGGCCGCGTACCAAACTCCTGCTGCGTCAATTGCAGCTTTATTGATTGCGCCAACATTGGAATAGTAGTTGAGATTTCGCTTCCACGTAGCAATGGCATCGGCGTTAGACAAGCTCAAACGAGTCTGAGTCAACTCCACTAATGCTGGGAAATTCTTTGGGTTACGCATCCAAGTGATTGCCGTATCGAATGTTTTATCAACTTTTTTGGCAAGATCTCGTCCTTCCGCAGTTGCGAACAAATCTGACCGGGCACCAAGTAGGAGTCCGGGCACCTGCGTGACAGCAGGAACTCCCTTGTCGTTTTCACGAATGGAGAATGCTGCTTCTGCCGCACCTTTGTTCACCAATTGGGTAAGGAGAGGGTCATATGTGATTGCAGCATCAATATTCTTGGAAGTGAAACCAGCTTCGATCAAAGCTGCAGAAGGAGCGCCAACTACCGCTCCGGTCCAGGTGATTCCCGAACCTTGAACCAATTGCGTCCACACGAACTCAGAGGCACCACCTTTCGCGACGATACCGATATTGGAGCCTTTCAAGGCAGCCATCACCGTTGCGAAATCAGTTTTCCCTGCAGTTTTTTCGGCAAGAAAACCCTTACGAAGAACGATGTCAAAAAAAGGAGCACTATTAATTTGACGAACGGCCGTGTACGGACCAGTTGCTGCGCTCCATGGAATCCAGTTATTTGTATCTGCTGCCGTGAACTTCACTGTTCCAGCAACCAATGCTGCCTGAATAGTTGGTCCCGTCAGAAAGAGGTTTTCAGTAAATTTAATTCCATTATCTACGTCAAAACCTTTTGCAATTGCCACGAAAACTGGCATCGAGCCGAGCGCTGGGCTAGTAACCATCGGCACGGAAACAGGATCTGCTGCGTGTACGACCGATGACATAGGAAGGGCAAGGGCAGCTGAAACAACCGCTCCAATCACGCCCCGAGTAACTAACGAATACTTTTTCAATGATCCCCCTTGTTTGTGGCACTTTTTGCCAATGGTGTCACCAATATAATAGATAATAGTTACCATTGCCAAATATAGACAACCTAAAGCACTTTTATAGTTCTCCCGTCGCTTCGAGCATATGAAGTGCTCGCTGAGCAATGGTACGCGCCAATTGAAGAGTTCTCGGCTCAGTGCAATCTGCGACTACGAACAAACTGCACGCCACGATCAAAGGAAACCATGCACCGATTCCTAATTCGGACTCGACTTCAGCAAAAAGGTTCTGGTGCGAAATACCTGGGGTTACACGCGCCACCTCATCGCAGTACAGCATCAAAAGATCACTTTGCCATTTTTCTCGATCGTCTACCGTCAAACACTGAATCAAGAAATAGGCAAGATCCCATGTACGAGCTCCTAAACACGCACCCTGCCAGTCAACCAATACGACTTCCGACCTATCTGGGGAGTACAACAAATTGTCTGCTCGGACATCACCATGCAAGAACACCTCTGGTAATCCCGCTGCACGCCTATGCGCATGAGCAAGTCCGTCAATGAGTTGTTCCGTGTCCCATTCGCCGGGTTCATCGAGAATGTTACGTAGATTTGGCCAACCCCGTTGAATAAACATCTTTTGATTAATGAGCCGCCGATTCTCTGTGAAAGGAAACATTGAATTCGCAGCAGCACCAAGTTTGGCCACTGGAACATGCAGTCTTGCAAGTTCCATCATCATCATTTCTGCCTCGCGCTTTGAAATCCCCACGGTTTGGTCAACTGTGTCATCGAAGGAAATACTTTCCAGCAAGAGTAAGAACTCTGCTGTGCGATCGTCATACCATGCTCCAAAACACTGAGGTACTCGTGACTCAATCATGTGGGCAATTTCCCGGTAAAAAGAAATCTCTCTGAGAAATATTCCAGCTTTCAAAGCGGACGCACGAGACTCTTCCCTATCAGACGCAAATTTTGCGATGATTGATTGCGTACCACCTTTTGAACTGTCAAAAGTAAGTCGAAATACATCTCCGAGCATTCCTCGATCAGCGCCAATGCGTTTTGCCTCAAGATTACTGACGGACTGTCCGAGCGTCATCGACAGCCACTCCGCTGTAATTTCGCTGATTGAGCGGGGGAAGATATCCCCCGACTGTACGCTTGCCACAGTTCTTGACATGGAGTCAAACAATAGCCGAGTTCAACTATTAACGGTCACTGTCTTTAAAGTTTTCAAAATAGCGACTCGGGGTTGGACCGCGTTGCCCTTGGTACTTGGAACCAGATGCACCCTTGCCGTACGGCTTGTCGGCGGGCGTGGTCATCATCATGAAACTCACTTGGCCAATTTTCATGCCGGGGTAAAGCGTGATGGGCAAGTTGGCCACGTTCGATAACTCGAGTGTGATGTGGCCATCGAAACCAGCGTCGATAAAACCTGCGGTGGAGTGAATGAGGAGACCTAGGCGGCCCAGGCTCGACTTACCTTCTACGCGAGCCACCATGTCGTCGGGAACGCCAACGCGCTCGAGCGTGCTGCCCAATGCAAACTCACCTGGGTGCAACATGAATGCATCGCCGTCGGCAATTTCCACGAGTTCAGTAAGCGATGTCATATCTTTTTTGACATCAATCACACTTGCGGTGTGATTACGAAACACACGAAATAAGTTGCTCACCTTCACGTCGATGGAAGATGGCTGAAGGCACGCCTCATCGAGTGGGTCAATAACAATTCGGCCAGCAGCGAGTTGCTCACGAATGGAGCGGTCAGACAAGATCACGCCTCCACCATAGTCAAGATTCTTCGTCGCACTCAAAGAGGTGGCTGGTAATCTGAGACCGTTATCTGCGGGTGTAGTTCAGAGGCAGAACATCAGCTTCCCAAGCTGAGAACGCGGGTTCGATTCCCGTCACCCGCTCTCTTAAATCAACTGAGCAAGTTCATACGCCTGGCGCGTGGCAAAAGTCCATCGGCGCGGTGCATAAGCATCGCCCAAAATGTGCAAGTCGCCGTGCTTGCCTTTCAACGCGTTATACAAGGCATTTTCAGAGTGGCTTCCTGTTGCCAACACCACGGTGTCGATGCCTTCAAGCACTTCTTCACGACCACTGTATGAATGGGCAACACGCACCCAGTTCTTGCCAATTTCCACTGCTCGCGTGCTCATGCGCACATCGACCCCGGCAAGGTCGACCAAAGCCATCATCGAGCCAATGGAATATGCGCCCACAAGCGGCGACGGGGTGACCCCTGGGAATATGACTGTTACGTGATGACCAAGGCCTGCAATGTGTTCAGCAACGGTGAGGGGCGAGGGGCGATCATCTTCAGCAATAACGAGCACGTGCTTGCCAGGTTTCTGATTGCCTTCAATGACATCGGCAACAGTGAGTACATGCGGCAAGGTGTCGCCAGGAATTCCGGGGCGACGCACTTTTGCACCAGTTGCAACTGCCACGGTGTCGGCGCCAAAAGCAAGCACGCTGTCGGCATCGGCCGACTTGTTCAATTCAATTTTCACGCCAGCTTCAGCTAAACGCCACTGTTGAAAAGTGACCCACTTGCCGTAGTTGGCATTCATTCGCACTTTTGTAGCGAGCGCAACTTGACCACCTAAGTGGCCTGCCTTTTCCCACAACGTCACATCGTGTCCGCGTTCTGCAGCTAGACCTGCAAGTTCCATGCCAGCAGGGCCAGCACCAATGACTAACACTTTTTTACGCTGCGTTATTGGCTTCAAGCCGCCTTCAGATTCGCGCCCTGCAAAGGGGTTACTTGCACAACCAAAACCTAAACCTTCAACTGTGGAGCGGTGAATGCAATCGTTCAACCCCACACATGGGCGGATGGATTGCACCCGCTCTAACTTCACTTTGTTGACCAAGTTGGGGTCGGCAATATTCGCGCGCACCATTCCCACAATGTCGGCTTGACCTGCAGCAACAATTTCTGCTGCACGTTGTGGCGAAGTGACGCGGCCAACATAAACAACAGGCAAATGTGTTGCGGTTTTTGCTTCGCCACACATTGCCGCCCAATGACCTTCGGGGAATGTACCAAGCTGAATGTACGAAGGAACGCCCCAGTTGTTACCTACGTCAAGACTGAAATAATCGACTGTTCCCTCTTCGGTGAACTTGCGCATGAGGTACTTGCAATATTCAATGGTGTAGCCGCCGTCGATGAGTTCATCCATGCACAACCGCAAGCCCACCGTGATGGGGCGCTTCACGTTGTCGCGAATGGCATTCACAATGTCGCGGAGAAATGCACGACGTCCTTCGTCGCTGCCGCCATATTCATCGGTGCGCTTGTTTGTTTTTGGCGACAAGAAGAACTGAATGATGTCGTCGTGGTTTGCGTGCAGTTCAATGGCATCACAACCAGCTTCGGCGGCAATGGCTGCCGACTCGCCGTATTCCTGAATCAGCCATTTAATTTCATCAATATCCATTGCGTGTGGAATGCGGAAGTCGGCATAGCCACTGGGTTCTTGCGAAGGAGAGATGGGCTTTCCACCTTGCAACACCATCTGTACTGTTCCATAACCACCCGCATCATGAATGGCGTCTTGCATTGCCTTCATCCGCTCGGCGAACAAAGGGTGACGAAAAAGGCCAGGCCCGTGTGCGCCAACACCCGATGGTTCGAAACCAGGAATGAGCGGGTTGGCCACAAAGACGGGGCCGCCGCCTACCCATTCATTTCCACCAGTAATACGCGCGGTGTAGTACTGCACAAACTTTTGAAAATTTCCAATGGGCCCGAGAAAAGCACTTGAGCCCGCAGAGTGCGGTGGCACCATGAGGCGGTGCGTGAGTTTCATCGTGCCCACAGTGATGGGTTGGAAAAGCACCTCGAACTGCGACATGACTACCCCTTCATGAAAACGCGATGAGTTTTTTCGGCGCGGTATGTCCCGATTTCAGGGACATACCGCGCCGAGAACACTTTTTGTTTGTTAGTAGGGCATGGTGCCGCCATCAACCGGGAACGATGTTCCGGTGATGCCAGCAGCAACATCGCGTGCCAAGAGCACAGCGACTTCTGCAACTTCTTCAACTTTGTTCGGGCGCTTGATAGCTGACTCCGCACAGAACATTGCGATGAGTTCGTCGTAGCCGGCGACTCCCATAGCAATTGCACTGTCGGGGCCGGTCTCGCGCACGATGTCGGTTTCGATGATGCCAGGAAGAATGGCGTTGACAGTAATACCCAACGTTCCCACTTCGCGAGCAGCAGACTTCATGAGACCAAGCACAGCATGCTTTGTTGCTGCGTAACCCGGAATACCAGGCTTGCCCAACTTGCCTTCAACTGATGATGTCACGATGATGCGACCAGCTTCACGAGGAATCATGTGCTGCAGTGATTTGCGCATGCCCCAAAAGACGCTGTGCAAGTTCCAGGTGACTTCCATCATCCACTCTTCGTCGGTCATCATGGCAACTGGTGCGGTGTTTTCTACGCCACCTGAGTTGAGCACCATGATGTCGAGTTTTCCGAATTTTTCAACAGTGAAATCGACAATGCCTTCGCAGTCTTTTTGGTTGCGTGCGTCGCCTGCGAAATACGCAAGGTTGGGTCCGCCACCCATTTCTTTCATTGCTGCTGCACCTTTTTCTGCAGAGCGTCCGTTGATTACTACCTTCGCGCCTTCGCGCAAGTATGCCTCGGCAATGGCACGGCCAATGCTGCGTGTACTGCCTGTGATTGCTGCAACTTTTCCGTCAAGCTTTCCCATGATGTCTGGTCCCCTTCGTTCGATTCGTTCGTGTGATGTAATTCGTGGTCTTAGTACGCTGCGGTTCCGCCGTCGACGGAAATCATTGAGCCGGTAATGCCGGCGCCCGCTTCAGAAGCAAGAAGCGACGCAACAGCGGCAACTTCTTCGCAGGTATTCAGACGCTTGATTGCTGCTTCAGAAGCAAACCAATCGAGCAGACCTTGATAGGTGAGACCCATTGACGCTGCAGCGGCAGGGCCTTCATCGCGCATGATGTCGGTTTCAATTGCACCTGGGCAGATGCAGTTGATGGTGACGCCCGTGGTACCAATTTCTTGGGCACACGACTTGGTGAAACCATTGATGGCGTGTTTGGCGGTGACATAAATGGATACGCCAGGCTTGCCGTGCTTGCCTTCAAGTGACGAAACATTGATAATGCGTCCCCATCCACGTGGCACCATGTCGCGCAACGCCATTTGGGTGCACCAAAAAGTTGACCAGAAGTTCCATTTCAGAGAATCTTCCATTGCCCAGTCTTCAAGGTCAATGACGGGAGCGTGTCCGGTTGCTCCGCCGGCATTGTTGACCATGATGTCGATTTTTCCGTATTTTGCAATGGCAGCATCGATAATGGCTTGGCAACCCTCACGGCTCTTGATGTCGCCTTGGACGAAATGAACGCGGTCGCCGCCATTCATTTCTTTAACTGCCTGAGCACCTTTTTCGGCGCTACGGCCATTGATGACCACGCTTGCCCCGTCGGCAAGGAACCCCTCGGCAATGGCTCGGCCAATACCGCGGGTACCTCCTGTGATGACAGCAACTCTTCCCTGAAGTTCCATAGTTATCCACCCGTTCCTCTCGCCACTGTGGCGACTGTCTGCGTAGAGTAGTCGGGAAATAGTCCGGGGTAAAACGCCGGGTGCTCAGATCTTCGAAATTCCAAAAAATAGACCATCACCAACGAGAAAAAAGGACGGGAAAGCGTGTCGAAAGCAGGCTTGGCAGCGTTAGAAATCGCAGTACAGGAAGTAAAGACGGTCATCTCCAGCCTCACCGAGGAGGAGTGGTCACGCCCCAGTGGCTGCAAAGGCTGGTCGGTACGCGACCTCGTGGCTCACATGAGCTCAAACTACAAAGAAACCGTTGACCCTTCGCCAGCACCTGCAGAGCCCATCAACTTGCCAGCCGAGCGGATGATGGACATGTTGGTCGATATGCGTGATGGCTGGACCAACCAGCAGATTCTCGATGAATACCTGGCCTTTGCCGACCAGGCCGTTGCCGTCTTGGCTTCAATGCAAGAAGAGCCATTGGCCTCAACAGTCATTCCCCTTGCCGATCTTGGTTCATACCCCATGAATCAGTTGGCCGACGCCTATGCCTTCGACCACTACTGCCACTTGCGCATCGACCTACTTGCCCCCGATGGCCCTATTGAGCGCAAGATGCCGAACGCCGATGCTGTGCGACTTGCTCCTGCCATTGGCTGGATGATTACCGGAATGCCACAGATGCAAGCCGACCTCGGCCGCACACTGAGTGCACCCATCACCCTCACGCTCACGGGCCCTGGCGGCGGTGTGTGGACCATTGCACCAGCAGGAGCCGATATCACCGTGACACCTGGAAAAACTCCTGGCACTGTTGCCGATGTCAGCAGCAATGGTCACTCATTCATCAACTGGGGCACACAACGCTCCGACTGGCGTGAGCATTGCAAAGTCACTGGCGATGAGCCAGTAGCTGCTCAGTTCCTCGACGCGCTGAACATTATTTAGTCAGTAGCGGGTCTGGGCCTCACACTTGTGTGCGACTCGGGCCCGCAGCTGAATCTTTAAACATCGACTCTGCGTCGAAACCAATGCGCCCATCGGGAATGAGTTGAATGACCACTCGTGCTGGTGAGTCAAGGTGCTCGGCAAATGCTTTTTGTCGCTCCACGCTTTCGGGGCGCACACGCGCAGCAAGAACTTTGTAGAACCACTGCTTTGTTGGCTCATCTTCGTGCAACACAATGCTGCCCTTGTAGGTAAGCGCTTGGCTGATGCCAATATCGGTTCCACGGCTAGTAATGGCAATGCACCCGCGCGGACGTTTGCGATAGGCCTTGACGCGCTTGCGCTGTTCAGTAGCAGTAAGCCAAAAACTTCCGTCGTGGAAAAAATAGTTCATGTACACACCAACAGGGTCTCCTGTTGATGTGGTCCACATGAGGCAACACTCGGTTTGTTTTTCCACCAGCACTTGTTCGCGCTCGGCAGAAAGTTCGAAGACGCTGACGTCGTCGTAGTTACCAGCCATTAAGCAGTTTTCTTTTTCTTCTTAATACGAGCAACTGCTTGCTGGCTAGCAAGTGACACAGCGATGATGAGTGTTGTTCCTTGGAAGAGTGGCTCTACCCAGAATGAACCAGAACCCACGACGAGTTGCAAGCCCTTGATGCCAAGTGCGAGTGCGTACAAAGCTAAGAGTGTGCCCCATACGTTCGGGCGACGCGACAACTGTGATGCACCGAAGAACACTGCAGCAATTGCGGGGAACAAGTAACCAGGGCCAGTTGCAGTAGAGAAGAAGCCGATTTTCACCGACAAAATGACGCCGGTAATTCCTGCAATAGTTGCTGAGGTGATGAGCGAGCCCCACACCATGCGGTCGGTGCGCACACCTGCAAGACGAGCTGCTTCAATGTTGCCGCCGGTTGCAAAGAGGTAACGCCCTACTGGTGTCTGCTCAAGAACAAACCACAAAATAGCGGCGATGATAATGAGATAGATGAAGAGAACCGGAATGCCAAACACTTCGTAGCTACCAAATTTCAAATACGACTTGGAATACACCGAAGTGATTTGACGGTTGTCAGAAATTTTCAACAACACTGCAGTAACAATTTGTCCAAGACCCAACGTGGCAATGAACGAGTTCACTTTCAGTTTCACCACAATGAAACCCGATAACACGCCAAACAACATGCACACCGCAACTCCGCACAATGCAGCGAGCCCTGCGGGCATGTTGAATGAGCGATGGAAATCGTCAGACAACCAGGTGGTGATGCACAACGACAGTGAGGTCATTGCACCAATGGACAAGTCAAAAGAGTTTGTAGCGAGTGGCACTAAGAAGGCCAAGGCCAAGAGACCTATAGCAACGTTCTCACCCAAGATCAGCTTGAAGCTTGCGACACTTAAAAAGGTGTCGGGCTTCCAGATACCAAAGATGACAATGAAAGCTCCGGCGAGATACAAAGCACTGAGTCGGTCGATACCCAAACGAGTAAGCATCGATTTCTGTGGTGCACTTGCGGTTATTTCTGTAGATGACACAGGTATTCCTTTCACAAACGAATAAAAATAAAACGGGTTACGAGGCTGTTGCCATGCTGGAACCAGCAAGCAACAATTGATCGATCTTTTCTGCAGACAAGCCAGAAGCTCGTGTGAGTGTGTTGGTGATTTGCCCGCGATACATCACCACAACGCGGTCGCACAAGCGAGCAAGTTCTGAAGTATCGGTAGAGCACACCACAACTGCTGTTCCGCCGGATGCTGCTTGGTCGACAAATGCGTGAATTTCTTCCTTCGCGCCAATGTCAACACCTTGGGTTGGTTCATCGAGCAGCAACACTTTTGGATTCAAACGAAAGCTACGCGCCATCATGATCTTTTGTTGGTTTCCACCAGACAATGTGGAAATGGGAACTTCAGTACCAGCTGTAACAACGGAAAGTTTCTTCACCCATTCGGCTGCTTCTACTTTTTCTTCCTTATGACTGAGACGACCACCATGCGCATTGCGCTCAACATTGCTGAGGGTGATATTTGCGCGCACGCTCATGAGCGCAAGAATGCCATTGCGCAAACGGTCGACGGGAACAAACGACAAACCCTTGGTGAGCGATTCACGTGGGTCGCCACCCTTGAGTTCTGCACCATCGATGAGTACATCGCCTTGGCGTGTTAACGCACCGGCCAAAGTGCCCACCATGGTGTCGCGGCCGGAGCCAGTGAGACCCACGACGCCAAGTACTTCACCTGGTTGAACAGAAAAAGAAACGCCGTTAATGCCGGCTCCTACAAGACCTTGCACCTGCAAACGCGGCGCAAGTGAAGCATCGACCGTGCGGTCTGCCGCAATAGAGGTGACTCCTCGACCCACGATCATTTCAATGAGCGAGTCCATGTTGAGGTCTTTGGTGGCTTTGGTGCCCACCACTTTGCCGTCGCGCAGCACCGTGACGCGGTCGGTGATGTCGAACACCTCTTCTAAGTGGTGAGATACGAAAACAACACTGATGCCACGCTTGGTGAGGCGGCGCACCGCTTCAAACAAGGTGTCGACGTCGGCTCCGGGCAGCGATGCCGTTGGCTCGTCGAGCACCAAGATGGAAATACCTTCTTTAGTGTCTTGCAACGCGCGAGCAATGGCAACACCCGTGCGGGCTGCAGCGCCCAGGGTGGCAACTGGGGCACGCACGTTGATGTCGAAACCCAGGTCGAGAAGAGCCTGCTTGGCCCGCTTGGTTTCAGCGGCCCAATTGATGCGCCTGCCAAAGGAGGTGTCGTACCCAAACCCGAGAGCAAGGTTTTCCACAGTGCTGACGGCCTCAACGAGGCCAAGGTCTTGGTGCACAAAGCGAATACCAGCTTCGTGGGCAGCTACTGCGCTGCCCATGGCGAAGTCGTGGCCGCGCATGGTGACCACAAAGTTGGCGTCTGGCTGGTGAAAACCGGCCAAAATCTTAATAAGGGTGCTTTTTCCCGAGCCATTTTGGCCCACCAGAGCATGTACTTCGCCTTCTTCAATGTCGAGTGCGACGTCATTGAGGGCCACTTGACCGGGAAAAGTCTTCGAAAGCGAATGTATATGGAGTGTTGTAGCCACTGTAGTTGTCTCTCCCCCATGATGTGACGTACGTCTCAGAGCGTACATCATCTGCGTATGTAATCAATTGCTGATTTCCGTAGGAAGTTCTACTAAAGATCTCTTGGTTTATCCAATTTCCCTCAGTAAGGTTCAACAGTCGTTCTCAGACTATCTGAAACGGCACCTTCCAATACACCACTAAAAGGGGAATACATTGCGTAAATCAACCGTTCGGGTTGCTGCTGCTGTGTTTGCTTTGGGTCTTTTCGCTGCCGCTTGCGGTAGTGATTCAGATTCTTCAGTAACAGAAGACACAGTTGCAACAGAAGACACCATGGCCACTGAAGACACAGCAGCTCCTGCTGTTGACGAAGTAGCTGCTGCTAAAGAAGCTGCTGCTCAGGCAGTCACCATTCCAGAAAACATCGCGTTGACCGTTGCTGCTTCAGCAACACCTCCAACCGGTAAAAAAGTTGCTTGGATTTCTTGTGAACTCCCAAGCTGCCCAGAAGTAGGCGAAGATTGGCCAGCAATTGCCAAGCTCCTCGGCTGGGAACTCAAGGTCATCAACGTCAAGAGCTTTGAACCAGCTCCTGGTATTCAGCAGGCACTCGACTGGGGCGCAAACTACATCGCCATCTCGGGTTCACCAATTGCTCTTTACCAAGCACAGTTCGATGCAGGTATTGCAAAAGGCGTGAAGTTCACTTCGGCTTACACCACCGACAAGCCACAAGGCGTTGACGGCGGTATCGAAGGCCTTCTCACCACTGTTGGTGATGCTTCCTACGTAGAAATGGCCATGAAGGCATTTGCTCCATGGATCATCGCAGACAGCAATGCAGAAGCCAAAGTAGTAATGGTCAACATTCGCGACTTCCCAGTTCTCGTAGCTGCAGAAGAAGCATTCAAGGCTGCCCTTGCTGCTGGTTGTGCAAAGTGCACCTTCGACGTGATTCCTGTAACCATTGAAGACCTCGGTGGTGGCAAAGTTCCACAGGCTGTTGCTTCATACCTCCAGGAAAACCCTGAGACAAACTACGTTCAGTTTGCTTTCGGTGGCTTGCCAACAGGTGTAAGTGCTGCATTGAAGACCGCTGGCATCACAAACGTGAAGCTTGTTGGTGGAGACTTCTCAGCACCAAACTTGCAAGAAGTAGTTGACGGCACAAACTCTGCATGGACCTCGAACCCTAAGGCTGAAGCCTCATGGATCATGGCTCACGCAATGGTGCTCGACTCTTTGGGTGACACATACACCGAAGAGCGCACAGGTGCTGCACTTCAGACCTTCATTGTTGATACACCAGAAGCTGCTAAGGCAATTCTTGACGGTGGCGGCCTCCAGAACTGGAAGGGTCCAAAGACCCAGGCCGATCAGTTCAAGGCTCTCTGGAACATTAAGTAAGAACTACTTTCTCTCACGAGAAAGAAAAGGGCGGGTGCTTCGGCACCCGCCCTTTTACTATTTATACGTACGTTTCGCGACATAGAATACGACCGTGACAACGATGCGCTCGTCGCACACGGTTTACCGAGAGCAACAGGAGACCTAGACGCTTGGGTGTGGGCAACTGAAACCAATGCAACCAAGATCATTACCGCGCTCAATGCATTCGGTTTTGCAGACGTTCAGCGCCTCACGCAATGATGTATTAGCTCACCAAGCTGGCAAGTGCCCATGCAGCGGCAATGCCACCAACGACAGCCATGGTGACCGTGCGTGCAATTGGTGCACGCGGAAGATCTTCTTCGCTCTTAGGGCGTGGTGGTGGTTTCACCATGGCAAGTATATTGCCGGCGCAAAGTGCGCCACCTAATGCAAGAACGAGATACGCCAAAAGATCTTCGCCAAGAAACATGTGTCATTGTCCTTTTGCTGTGAAGTTTTCAAAGCGGGTGTAGTTCGCTTGAAATACCAAACGCACATCGCCAATTGCGCCAGCACGATGCTTAGCCACATTGAGATACGCATCGGCTTTACGTTGCGGATCATCTTCGTAAACACCCGGGCGATACAAGAACATCACGACGTCGGCGTCTTGTTCTAACGCACCCGATTCACGAAGGTCAGACAATGTGGGTCGCTTGTCTTGACGTTGTTCAAGACCACGGCTCAACTGACTCAGTGCAACAACGGGTATTTTGAAATCGCGCGCCAAAATTTTTAAGTTACGGCTGATTTCACTCACTTCAAGTTGGCGGTTTTCCGAACCAGAGTTGCCACCCATGAGCTGCAAGTAGTCGATCACGATCATGCCGATGCCGTCGTACTGCGAGGCAATGCGTCGCGCCTTTGCACGAATTTCCATGACGGTCACCGATGAGTTGTCGTCGATATATAACGGAACAGAAAGTCGCCCAATTGCACGCCCAATGCGGCGCCAGTCTTCGTCGTTTAAGCGGCCACTGCGCAACTTTGCACTGTCGACGCGCGCTTCGCTCGACAAAATACGTTGTGATAATTCGGCACGACCCATTTCCAAAGAGAAAAACAAAACTGGTTTTTGCGTAATGGTGGCCACGTTGACGGCCATGCCCATTGCGAATGCACTCTTACCCATTGCAGGTCGTGCACCAATAATGTTGAGCGTGCCGGGTTGAAAGCCCGACAACAAATCGTCGAGATCGTTAAAGCCTGAGGGCACACCGGTAATGGGGTCGCCGCGCTCCATGATGTCTTCAAGGTGCGTCATGGTTTCTGGCATGAGGTCGTTGATACGCACTAAAGAATCGGTGACTTGGTTTTGCGCAACATCGAAAATGCGCGACTCGGCTTGGTCGAGTGCATTTTCAATATTGTCGGGCTGACTGTAGGCAATTTCCGCAATAGAAGACGCTGCGCTAATGAGGCCGCGCAAGAGCGCAGTTTCGCGCACGATACGTGCATAGCGATCGGCGCTCGACACGGCAGGCGTGCGGTTTTGCAGGTCGACTAAGTAGTCGATGCCACCGACGGTGTCGATGAGGCCGGCGCGCTGCAATTTGTCGGACACCGTGACCACGTCGACGGGTTCACCCATGGTGGTGAGTGCTTGAATGGCGTCGTAAATGTGTTGATGCGCTGGCTTATAGAAGTCGCCTGGCGCAACACCACGTTCTGAGCACGCACCAATGGCGTCTTTCGACAACAGCATGGCGCCCAGCAACGAGACCTCGGCATCGAGGTTGTGTGGCGGCACACGAGCGGTGACGCGTGGCGCTGAAGCGTTGTATGTATCGGACACGACTCTTACCTTGCCTGAGATACCTTGTGGATTACTAGGGGTAAGACTTGTGGATAAGCCTGTGTGTAAGCCTGTGCTGTATCGAGTGCGTTCTGTGGATAACTATTGTGCAACGACATCGACCGAGACAGTGCTCGTGACGTCGTGGTACAACGAGACCACTACAGAATGCTTACCCAAGGTACGAATAGGAGCTTCAATGTCGACATCGCGACGCTCGATTTCGATACCTGTTTGGCTCTTCACAGCAGCCACGATGTCGGCACTTGTGACCGAACCGAACAAACGGCCTTCGTTGCCAGCTTTAGCAGGCACTGACAAAGTGACGGCGTTCAAACGTGCTGCAACTTCAAGTGCTGCTTCACGAGTGGCGCGCTCTTTAGCGGCACGTGCTTTACGCATTGCTGCTGCTTGAGCCACTGCACCATCGGTTGCGGTGATGGCATGGCCATTAGGCAACAAGAAGTTGCGGGCATGACCGTCGGCAACGTTGACGATGTCGCCACGGTTGCCGAGACCTTTAATGTCGCTACGCAAAATGACTTTCAACATCAGGCTTCCTCACCATTCGTTTCGATTTCTACAACATCGGTGTTTTCTGTTGCTGCGGCATCGACTGCACTCTCGCGAGGTGCGTACTTGTCGCCGCGCTCACCACGATCTCCGCGGTCGCCACGATCTTCACGATCTTCACGATCGGAACCTGGGCGTGGTGCACGAGTAGAAGACACGCGCTTGGCATATGGCAAGAGAGCCATTTCACGAGCGTTTTTCACAGCATTGGCAATATCGCGCTGCTGTTGAACGGTGGTGCCGGCAATGCGCTGACCGCGGATTTTGGAGCGGTCGGACATGAAGCGCTGCAGCAAGTTGATGTCTTTATAGTCAACAAACTTCACACGCTCGGTGTCGATTGCGTTTGGCTTCTTTTTTCCGGTTTTACGAATGGCGGCTTTCGCCATACGGATTTTGTTTGATTTACTAGTCATGTTTCTCTCTGCAGTTTCGTTCTAGAAGGGTTCTTCTTCCCCACCCATGTATGGGTCGGGAGAGGTGTTGCTGGATGCTCCGCGGGGGGCGGCATTTTCGCCACCTTGGCGGGATTGACGCTCAACTTGGGCTGTTGCCCAACGCAAGCTGGGTCCGATTTCGTCGGCGACGACTTCAATTGCCGTGCGCTTATCGCCTTCACGGGTGGTGTATTCACGCTGCTCAAGACGACCAGTGACAATAACGCGGGTACCTTTGGTGAAGGTTGCCGCTGCGTTTTCGCCAAGTTGGCCCCAAGCAGTGATATTGAAGTACGAGGTTTGCTCTTGCCATTCACCATTGACCTGATAACGGCGGCCAACGGCGATACCGAAAGAGGCCACTCCGCGTCCACCGGTGGTGAAGCGCAGTTCTGGATCTCGGGTGAGGTTGCCGACAAGGGTGATGGAGTTCTCTGACATATGTATCTCCTCTACGTAAGTAGTGTGTGGAACTTTTCGTGAATGAAAAGCCGACTACGCACTCGCCGACATCATGCCGCGGCGTGCTGCTTCGTGGTCGGGCAAGCGCATGAGCTTGTGACGAACCACTTCATCGGCGATACGGAGCGTGCGCTCAACTTCATTTAAAGCTCCACCTGGGGCCTCGACGTTGTAGACGACGTAATAGCCGTCTTCCTTTTTATTGATGGGATACGCGAAACGGCGCTTGCCCCACCAGTCGGGATTTCCGTGAATGCTGCCACCAGCAGCAGTGAGAGAAGCCGTGATGGCCTTCACCTGCAACTGCGCTGCATTGTCGTCGAGGTCTCCACTGAGGATGACCATTAATTCATAAGCACGTTTCATGTGCATGTACTCCCTTCGGACACGGTACGGACCGTGGCCCCGTGAGGGGCAGGGTGGATAAGGAAATGAAAGCGTATCGGCAAGAGACAACAACACGACGAGGGGACACAGCACTTTCCATTGCCTCTATTGTGTGCCACGGGTGTTACTTGCTGCCGAAATGACAGCAAACCCTTGCGTTATAAGGGTTTGTACTAAGCCGAGGCGGCCCGCTGGGGGGTAATAGGCACCATCCGCACGAGGTGGTGCCAGCGGCACAAGCGACACGCTTCCACCACATAGGCCGTGTACTCAGCTGTTCCCGACCCAGCATTGGCCCGGCGCTGAATTTGGGCCATTTCCGAGCGGGTGGTGACGCATCGCCCATGAGAGGGAAGGTGTGGGCCAAAGGCATAGGTCACCAAAACCAAATGGTCGTCGGCGCAAATAGGGCATTTGACCCGTGATTCTTCCCCGAAGTTCCGTGCGGCACGCATGAGTTCGGGATGCGCGTCGCAGACCTGGTCGATGCTGAGGCGGCCGCGGCGGTATTCATTGATGAGGTGTTGGCGCGCGAGTCGGTGGTCGACTGCACCTCCTGCACCTCGTAATGACCCCGCCGTAAAGCTCATGGCTCAACGATAGTCAGCGCATATCCCTGATGAGCAACGGTGCTCTTGCCACACTTCTTCTATGGCAGTTACTGAACCTCCTCAACACACCATCTCTTTTGGCCCCCATGTGGCCAACGATGCCGAGTTGCGCCTAGTGGGCGACGTGAAGGGAAAGCGTGTCCTTGAACTGGGGTTGCCCCATGGGCACGCCAATTCTGTGGCAATGGCGCAGTCGGGCGCGCGAGCCATGGCTATTGATAATTCCTCTGAGCGCATTGCCCTTGCGCGCCGCACCGCTGAAACAGCAGAAGTGCGCGTGGAGTTTCATCAAGCAGAACTCGCCGACATGGGTTTTGTCACCAGTTCTTCACTCGACCTTGTGTTGTGCATCGACAAACTGAACTCTGTTGACGACATCGACCGCCTGTTGCGACAAGTGCACCGCGTATTGAAATCGGAAGCGTCTTTTGTTGCAGTGGTGGAACACCCAGCTGCTGCAATGTTCGACAACGACGATGCAGTTGCGCGTCGCCGTTACGGAGCTGATGGTGCGCTCACCATTGGTGAATTGTGCATGTCGTTGCAACGCAGCAACTTTGCACTCGATTTGTTGTACGAGCTCATGCCACTCAATGCGCCGCGAGCACTTGTTCCAACAACACTCGCTATTCGCGCACGCAAACTTGGTTCTTAATTTTTTTGTTCGCTCCACCAAGCATCTAAACGTCGCCCAATTTCTTCAGCACCAAGCAAGCCTTCTTCAATACGAATTTCCATGAGGAAATTGAGTGCTTTGCCTACTTCGCGCCCTGGTTTGACGCCAAGACGTTGCATCACTTCTACGCCATCGAGCTCGGGTCGTAATGCAGCGAGTTCTTCTTTTTCCATCAACTCTGCAATGCGTTTTTCTAGTTCATCCATGCGCTGCGATAACACGAGTGCTTTACGTTCATTACGCGTTGTGCAATCGCAACGAGTGAGCACATTGAGTTCATTGAGCAGTGGTCCGGCATCGCGCACGTAACGCCGCACGGCAGAATCGGTCCATCCCATTTGATATGTATGAAAGCGCAAATGCAGTTCAACAAGTGCAGTAATTGCCTGCACGTCTTCACTGGAATACTTCAACGCTTTCAAACGATCGCGGGTCATGCGCGCGCCCACTACTTCGTGGTGATGAAACGTGATTCCTTTTCCTTTGTGAATTGCTCGCGTTTTTGGTTTACCAATGTCGTGAAATAAAGCAGCGAGACGAGTAATACGAAAGTCAAACGTAGGGTGCGCAGTAGGGCGCACATTTTCCACCACGGCCAACGTGTGCGTGAGAACATCTTTGTGACGATGAATGGGGTCTTGTTCCACACTCATGTTGGGTAACTCGGGGAAAAACTGAGCGGCGAGGCCCGTATCGACCATGAACCACAAACCTGCAGTGGGGTGATCGGTGGTGAGCAAGCGATCGAGTTCGTGCTGAATACGTTCACGCGAAATGATGTCGAGACGCGGTGCCATATTTTTCACTGCTTCAACAAGGCCCGGTTCGGCAGTGAGATTGAGCGCTGAAAGAAAACGTGCAGCACGCAACATGCGCAGTGGGTCGTCGTTAAAACTTTCTTCTGGCGACAATGGAGTGCGCAGCACTTTGGTCATGAGGTCGGCTGCGCCATTGAAAGGGTCAACTAAAACAGGGCTCGACGACGTGAGTTCAAGTGCCATTGCGTTAATGGTGAAGTCGCGCCGCGAGAGATCGGCTTCGATGTCGTCAGAAAACTGCACATCGGGCTTGCGCGAATCGGGCGAATATGCCTCGGCGCGGTGCGTAGTGATTTCGTAAACGCGGCCGTTTTTCTTGGCGCCGATGGTGCCGAATTTTTCACCTTGTGCCCATACCGCATCGGCCCAACCCTCGATAATGGCCTTAATTTCCTGCGGTAAAGCATTCGTTGTGGCGTCGAAATCCATGTCGGGGGATGCCCCAGGGAGATGCGCATCGCTCGGTGGCCCAAGTAAAAGATCGCGCACCGTGCCGCCCACCAGGTACAGCCGCTTATTTGCCGCAGCAAAGCGAGCAGTGAGCGGAGCAAGTTCCTCTAAGACAGGGGTAAAGCGTTCGGGAATCATCAGACTTTCAGGCTACGCAGATGAAGCCCGACCACTACGGTCATATGTGTGTTTATGGAACCTCGCCCCGTTGCCCCCCTCTTTGGCAACTGGCCCTATGACCCCACCACCGCATTGCTCACTTTGCGCAGCGGCCATCACCCCGAGGCAACCATCACCAGTGAGGTCGTGAAAATGTGGCTGAAGACCGCTCAACAGGGCGGATTCGCACGAGTGCGAACGAACGCGGTGAGCCCTCAACTTGCTGGCATACTCGCCACTGTGGGTTTTTCCGTCAAACAAGAGCTCTCACTTCTCACGGCACCACTGCAGAATCTCCCGCCCGCCGCGCACAGCGGGCATGTCGCGCGCGTCACTGCTACTCAAGCCATCCGCATCGACTGCGCTGCATTTCATGGCGAGTGGGCAATTGACTCTCAAGCCCTGCTTGCCGCCAAACAGGCAACCCAGTTTCATCGCTTGCGGGGTCTGGGGCCATCTCGATTCCGGCGCAACTCTGGTTATTGCCTGTCGGGTTTCACGCCCAGTTCATCAGATGCGCAATATGGCTATATCCAGCGTCTCGCCGTGCACCCAAGCGCACAACGCAGTGGCTACGGGCGAAAGTTAGTACTCGATGCACTGCACTGGTTAGGTTCTCGGGGTATGCAACATGCGTTGGTCAACACCGATTCCACCAATGCAGCAGCCCTGTCGCTCTACGGGTCACTAGGTTTTGCGCCCATGTCTTATTCGCTGTACGTACTCGAGCGCGCATGCACCGACTAAAGCCACTCATTGTTTCTCGCGGGCTGATGTGCCTCCTTGCACTCATGCTTCCGCATCGCGCAAATGCATCTCCTTTACCTATTGGACAAATTTCTATTGGGTTAACGCAACAGAGCTTTACCGTTCTCGATAACGCCACTATGCGTTTTGTTGTTGCAATAGCCGACAACGGAAAACCCCTTGCGCCACAAGACAACATTGAACTTGATGTTGTCTTGTCGAAACGCATTCAATCGCGTGAAGCATTTCGCAATATCACCAATCAGAGCGTTGTTCCAGAACCGCTCGATGGTATTCGCATCAACACGCTGAGCATCACACGAAATTCTGCAGGCCGATTCATTGTGGAATTACCGACCACCACAAAAACATCAGCAACAGCTGGGTTATATATGAATCAATCAGGTATCTACCCGTTGACCTTTACTGTGTATGTCGGTAATGAATCGCGTGCTACTACCACTACGTTCGTTCATCATTTTTCGGGAAGTGAAGCAGCCGTACTCACCCCACAAGATCGCCTTGGTGTGCTCCCCGTTGTTACTGTCACTGCACCTCCAAGCGTGACCACCACAGGCACCATTGCACTCAGTGCTGAGGCGCGTGGCGTTTTGCAGAAGTTTTCCGATGCCTTTGCTGGTGTTGGCCAAGGTTCACTGCTCATGCTCCAACCTGAACTGCTCAATGCGCTCGCGGTGTCTCCCTCTACTGAAGACAAACTTCTCCTCGATGACATTCGCGATCTGCTCGATATACATACTTTGAGTGCCACCACTCAAGTGCCGTACAACCCCAGCGCAATTGGCCACGCCGAACTCCAAGAGCTCTTTGCACGACAACTCACTGCAGGCGAAGATGCCACCACTGCTTTGCTGCAAAAAGCCCCGTTACGCGATACTGCGGTGCTTGCCGACCCACTCACAACAGCCGGAGCCACGTTGTTGCGCGACCTAGGAACGCGCCAGGTCATTCTCACGCCCAGCGCTCAAAAATCTTTCGACGCTCCGCTTGACTCGGCGGTGTCGTACTCCGCCAAGCTCCCCGATGGCGGATCGCTGTCGATCTATGCCGCCGATCCGCACTACGCGAGCGTGATGGAAAATGATGCGCTCACTCCCCTCGAACGTGCCACGCGCATATCGGCCGAACTCATCGTTCAGCGCCAGGAAATTTCATTTACCTCCACAGCGCCTCAACAACGTCAAGTTCTCCTCAGTTCATCAACAGGAGAAATCATGAACGTGGTCGTGATGCGTCAATTGTTCCGCATCATTAATTCCAGCCCCGTGCTTGCCTTTACTTCTCAACCCGTCCTTCCCTCGACCGTTGCTTCAAGCCAACCCATTGCTTTACGCGCGAACGAAGACACCTCTTTAGTGGCCTTGAAAGCCACTCTCGACAAACTTTTGCCCCGCATTGCAAATACCTCATCAATGCTCGTGGCAAATGACCCGCGCAGCGTCACCTGGAATGCCCTCATCGCTTACTCGGCGGCCCGCACCGTGACGCCAGCCCAAAGTGCGGCGTATACCAGCGCCATTTCCTCCTCTCTTTCCGATGTACGCGGCGCAGTGAGTTTGCCGAAATCGACCGATTTCACCTTGAGCGGGCACAACAGCGAAATTCAGCTACAAGTGAAAAACTCCAGCTCCTCGGTTCTGAAGGTCACTCTGCGCTATCGCAGTGCAAAGCTCACGTTCCCTCAAAGGTTTCAAGAGATTGAACTACCTGCCAATTCCAGCACCAACATTGCGGTGAAAGTGGTGGCGCGCAGCAACGGCCGCTTCCCGGTCTATTTTCAACTCTTTACCCCGAATGGCAATAGCCCACTCACCGAGGAGCTCAAGGTCACCGCCCGGGTGAGTGCCCTTGCGGGTCTTGGTCTTGTGGTCAGTGCAACTGCCATCATTGTTCTCCTCACATGGTGGGCACACAACTGGCGTTCACGGCGCCGACGTGCGCTCGCAGCACTCATCACCGCGGAATAAAGCACTACGGTAGAAGCATTATGACGATTCGAATTGTTACCGATAGCGCCTGTGATCTTCCTCAGCATCTCATTGAGCAACACAAGATTGTTGTTGTTCCCCTCACCATTCGCTTCGGCGACACCGACTACATCGACGGTGAAGACTTCACCCCGAAAGAATTTTGGGCGAAGTGCACCGCGTCTCCTGTCCTTCCAGAAACAGCTGCCCCTTCACCTGGCCAATTTGAAGCTGCCTACCGTCGCCTGCAAAGCGAAGGTGCAACAGGTGTGCTCGTGGTCTCGTTGTCATCTGCGGTATCGGCAACAATGCAAAGCGCAGAAATTGCTGCTCGCCTCGTGGGCGAAGACACAGCAAACCCTTTATCGGTACAAGTAGTCGATTCACGCAGTGTGTCGATGGGTCAAGGCATCATCGCCACCTCATGTGCAACGAAAGCAGCCCAAGGTGCAAGCCTCAGTGAAGTTGCCGAGCTCGCCAAGTCACTCAGCCATCGTGTGCACGTTTACGGCGCACTCGACACCTTGGAAAACCTGAAAAAAGGTGGCCGCATTAGTGGTGTGAAGGGTTTGTTGGCATCGGCGCTCTCTATTAAGCCCATTATCGACGTGCGTGGCGGCAAAGTCGAAGAGGGTGGTCGCCAGCGCACCCGCTCAAAGGCACTTGCGTTCTTAATTGAAAAAGTGAAAGAGCACGGAAATATTTCTGACCTCGCCGTCTTGCAAGCCGACTGCGACGACACCGATGCTTTCCTCTCGTCGCTGCGTCAGGTTTACTCAGGCAGTATCGAAGTTGGCGACATTGGTGCGGTCATCGGCACACATGCCGGACGTGGCACCATCGGTGTTGCATTTTTCGACGCAGAATAAAAACGCCTCTCCCCATCGCATTGCCTCAATCGCGCAACGCTGCGCAACTAGCGTGATGCACAGCAATGTCTCCTTCACTTGTACCCAACACGCTTATTGGTGCGCGCTATCGATTGGTACGTCGCATCGGTCAAGGTGGCATGGCAGAAGTGTGGTTAGCGAAAGACACCTCGCTCGACCGTGACGTAGCTGTCAAAGTAATGCGCGCGCATCACGACAACGACCACGTAGGAAATGAGCGCTTTCGGCGTGAAGCAAAAGCATCAGCTGCACTGAGTTCACCGAACATCGTGACGGTGTACGACGTCGTCGAAGATGCTGGCCGTCAAGCAGTTGTCATGGAATACATCAACGGGCAAAGTCTGCGTGAACTACTCGACAAACGACATCGCATTAGTCCTAGTCTCACTGTTCACATAGGTATGGCAGTAGCAACTGCACTCGATGCAGCACACGCAAAAGATCTTGTGCATCGCGATATTAAGCCGGCAAACATTCTCATCACCCCCGCTGGTCGTGTGTTACTCACCGACTTCGGTATTGCAAAAACTTTAAGCGGCAACGAATCGGATCTCACCAACGACAACATCATGATGGGTACAGCAAAGTACTTATCGCCCGAGCAGGTAAGTGGCAAAAAACTAGACGGGCGTGCAGATTTGTACTCACTTGGCCTCGTACTTTATGAATGCTTGGCGGGTCGTGTGCCATTCGTTGGCGGCACCGACGTGGAAACTGCACTTGCGCGTGTGCAAGGCGATGCACCCGATATTTTAAAAATTCGCCCCACGCTGCAACCACTAGTAGCGAACATCATTCATCAAATGCTCGCCCGCGACCCCGAACAACGTCAGCCATCTGGCGAAGCTGTGCGCGCCGCGTTGTATCGCGCACGCGAAATTGGTTTAGATGGAACGCCCACGGGTTTAACACCCCCAGATGGCAACGCCGTGCCCGAAAGTGCACGAGAGATATTGCGCGATCTTGAACCTGCGACATCTCCAACAACAACGCCAACAACTATTCCCGGCGAACCAGTTATCAGTAATCCGACTCCACGTACCGACACTGCACGCAGCACAAGTTCATCACGGCCAGTGAACAAAGCTTTGGAAAAACGTGCTCATCGCATCACCCCAACATCGATGTTGGCAGCGGCAGTGGTCATTGGTGTTGTGCTTGCTGGAGTGGTGTTATGGCGCAGTGTGTCATCGCCATCCACAAAGACTCCTGTGGCAAGTGCCTCCACCACGCCGGTTGCAACAGGGCCAGTCAACATCGTCAATGTCAGTAGCTATGACCCCGACGGCGATGACAACTCTGAAAATGACGACCTCATCCCCAATTTGCGCGATGGCAAGTCGGGAACTCAGTGGCGCACCGTGTGCTACGGCAACAATCACTTCGGAAGCAAAGATGGTGTGGGATTTGTTGCGGAATTGTCGGGTCGTAGCACAGGAACACTGTCTGTCGATTTCGGCTATGCCCCTTGGGAAGTTGATGTTTATGGTTATTCCGACTCCTTGCCGAGCAAAGTGGACAGTTGGGGGCCTGCACTCGCTCGTTCGACAAGCGAGAACCCAGGCGAAGCCACTTTCACGATCTCAACACCTTCTCAGTACATCCTTGTTTACTTACGATCCGCAGCCCGCAGCCCGCAGTGTTCGACAAAAAACCCTTTTCAAGGTGTCATCAACGACATCAGCTTTGTTTCGGCGTCTGCACCGTAAGAACGTGGTCTGGCTAACCTTGCTTCATGGACACTGAGCGCCTTCTTGAACGCGCCCAGTCGGGCGACACTTCAGCAGTCGACCAGCTGTTGCGCACGCACTACAGCGCCATTCACTCGGTGTGTCACCGCATGTTGCTCAGCCGAGAAAGTGCTGACGATGCGGTACAAAACGCCCTCATTGCCATCGTCAAAGGCCTCCCCCGTTTCGATGGGAAGGCCGCATTGTCGACTTGGATCTACCGCATCGCAACAAATTCAGCCATCGATGAAATTCGCCGCGTTCGCCGCCATGGCGGTTCTGTTCCCTTAAACGACGCGGCAAGTGCCCACACCGTGGCAAGTGAACATGTTGTCGACCCCACTGCTGTGCTTGCTGAACACCTTGTTGACTCGTCGCGGGTAGCCCAAGCCCTCGGCAGCCTGCCCGATGAATTTCGTGCCGCGGTGGTCTTGCGCTACATCTCAGACCTCGATTACGCCGAGATTGCCGCTGTGCTTGAGGTTCCTGTGGGTACTGTCCGGTCGCGCTTGGCCAGGGGCAAAAAGCTCCTCGCCGAGAAATTGGCCGACCCGACAACACTTTCACCTCCAGACGAACCAAACTTAGGTACCCCGTCGTCTCAGCCCCCGGGTTCATCATCATGACCACACCTTCTCTTGACCCCACCGACAATGGCCCACTCGAGGCTGCGTTGCGTCAATTAGGAACGACCCCCGACCCCCAGTTGCGCGACCAACACATCGCCGTTGCCCTTGGCCACCTTGCCAGCACGAACACCGATGTGCCCAACAATGTGGTGTCACTCGCATCTCGCCGCCCCAATCGTGTCTTCATTGCACTCAGTGCTGTTGCCGCCGTTGGTCTTTTCGCACTGGGGCTTGGTATCGGGCAACGTGGAAACAATGCACCATCCGACGTTTCCTTAGTGAAAAACGCTGCGCCGTCGCCGAGCATCGATACCCGCACATGTGCGAGCGCAGATGTCGATTCCACCACCGACACTTTCCTCGTCATGGGTACTCCTCCTGCACTCGTGGCAAAAGAAGTGCGCGATGGTGTTGCCACACTCACGGTGTACAACGCCGACACCTGCGCCATCTTGTGGCAAGTACCTGCCAAGTAACTGTTCCCGAAGAGAAACACCTTTAGCCATTAGGCTGATTACGTGCTCTCCAACCCCTTCACCGACCCCGATTGGGCGCGGAACACTGTCGCCAGTATCGACAAGTGGGTGGGCTTTGTGCGCGATCGCACCACGCGCCCCGTCATCACTGTGGTGCGCGGCATCGTTTATGGCTTTTTAGTTGCCACTGGCGTTGTCATCATGGTCGTGCTTTTTGCCATTGGCGCAACACGGGCTTTACAAGCCGCACTCGACACCGCGTTTTCGCGCACCACTGCCGTATGGTCTTCATACCTCATCTTGGGCAGTCTTTTTTTCCTCATCGGTCTACTCGTTGCGCGCAAGCAACATCGTAAATCTGACGAACTCAATTCCTAACTCTCACTATTTCCTCGGAGATTCTTATGGCAACACATCATCACGTTCTCATCATTGGCTCAGGGCCTGCTGGTCTCACTGCAGCTATATACACCGCTCGCGCCAACCTCAGCCCGTTCATTATTGAAGGCGAGCCCTCTTCCACCACCGACCAGCCTGGTGGGCAACTCATGCTCACCACCGAAGTAGAAAACTTCCCTGGCTTCCCTGACGGCATTATGGGCCCAGAACTGATGGGTCGTTTTCGTGAGCAAGCAGCACGTTTTGGCGCAACTTTTCTCACCGACAAAGTGACGCGTGTCGATTTTTCTGCACGACCCTTTCGCGTCTGGACGCGCGATCAAGAGTTCACCGCCGACTCCATCATTGTGAGCACCGGTGCGCAGTCGTTGATGTTGGGTCTTCCCAATGAAACCGCACTCGTTGGTCACGGTGTGTCTACCTGTGCAACATGCGACGGTTTCTTTTTCCGTGGCAAAGAAATTGTTGTAGTGGGTGGCGGCGACAGCGCGGTAGAAGAAGCAACCTTCCTCACCAAGTTCGCTTCAAAAGTCACCATCGTGCATCGTCGTTCTGAATTGCGTGCGTCAAAAATTATGCGCGATCGCGCAGAAAACAACGAGCGCATTGAGTTCAAATGGAATAGTGCAGTTGTTGAACTGCAAGGCACCGACATGCTCGAGGGCATCGTGCTTGAAGACACCGTCACCGGCGAACGTTCGCAAATGAACGTGGCGGGGCTCTTCATCGCTATTGGCCATAAGCCAAATACTGGCTTATTCACGGGTGTTCTCGACATGGAAGAAAATGGGTACCTTGCTACTCGCCCAGGGTCGTCGTACACCAATATTCCTGGAGTTTTCGCCTGTGGCGACGTACAAGACCACACCTATCGCCAAGCAATTACCGCAGCAGGATCGGGTTGTATGGCAGCTATCGATTGTGAGCGCTGGCTCGAGTCAGAGCACGCTTCTCTCGCCTAGACTTCACTTATCGAGAAGAAAAAAGGAGCCACCATGGCAGACGGCATTGTTACTCTCACCAGTTCTACATTCGACGAAACAGTAAATGGTTCAAGCAAACCTGTTCTTGTCGACTTCTGGGCCGAATGGTGTGGCCCGTGCAAAATGATTGCGCCGATTCTTGCAGAAATTGCTGTTGAGCAAAAAGATGCGCTCGTCGTGAGCAAACTCAATGTTGATGATCACGGTGACATTGCACAGCGTTACAACGTCATGAGCATTCCTACATTGTTGTTGTTCAACAATGGCGAACTTGTGAAGCGCCTTGTTGGCGCAAAAGGCAAGGGCGCACTCTTGCAGGAGTTGTCAGAATTTCTGACCCCTTCCCACTAACTGCTGGCCAACGCAACGAGACCGTCCGCGATCTCCAGCGGCGGTTACGTAGTTGTGGCTTCATTCAACACTCTCTCGATGAAGAGGGATTCTTTTGTGCTGCCACTGAAAAAGCACTCGTTGAATTCCAAGCATCTCGTGGTCTGCGCACCGACGCCGTCTGCGATATCGCCGCATGGAATGCACTTGTGGAAGCTTCGTGGTCACTGGGTGATCGCATGCTGTATCTCACTTCTCCCAACTTTCGTGGCGACGATGTCACACAACTGCAATCACTGCTCTCGCGTTTAGGGTTCGACTGTGGTCGTGTCGATGGCATCTTTGGACCGCTTCTCGCCCACGCCATTGGCGAGTTTCAAAAAAATGCGGGTCTTTCTATTGATGGCATATGCAGTACCGACACCGTTACTGCCCTTGAACGCTTGAGCTCACAAACCGGAGAGGGCCCGGGGATCTCTTCACTGCGCGATACCGAGCGCTTTCGTACAACAGGCGACGAAAGAAAATTACGCCGTGTTGTGGTGGGCCAATTCGGCGGACTCAGTGGCATCGCCCGCCTCATCTCCCGCGCATTACGTGACGCACATGAAATTGTGATGTTGGTCGATGAACCCGATGTATCCGCCCACGTTTTGGCCGCAAACCACTTTCATGCCGATACGTATATTGGGCTCGAAGCGCACGCCGAACCCGAGTGCACCATTGCTTTTTATGCAGTGCCCGGCTTTAGTTCTGCTGGTGGAGAACTATTGAGTAACGCCATTGCCGATGCGTTACGAGTCGTTGTGCCCAATCTCATCGTCAACTGCGTCGGAATGCGACTTCCTATCTTGCGCGAAACGCGGATGCCAGCAGTGATGTGCAGCCTCGGACCATTCGATGTCATCACCCAGCACGGGCCGGAAGTTGCCGATGCCATTGCTTCGGTCATCAAGCAACACTCTTTGCCTACTGCCCCCTAGAGTTATCCACAGCTTTATCCCCGCGCTGTACACAAGGTTTTCCCTGCTTTATCCCCATGGTTATCCACAGCCTGTGTGTAACCTCAAGGGGAGGTTGAGGTCACCCTCATCTAGACATAAAGACTTGTGATGGTGCGTTAGGCCTGTTCGGTCATCTTGCGATAGATCCGCTCGAGGTCTTCCAGGTCGGCAAAGTCAATACCCACTCGGCCGCGCTTCCCGTTCATTGCCACCGTCACCTTGGTCGCAAGAAACTCGCTTAAGAGGTTTTCGAGTTCCAGCAAACCAGGTGGTCGCAATGCCGGCTTCTTCCCTGTGGGCTGCGCAGGTTCGTCTACTTCAACAATGGGCTTTCCGCCCTGGCGCTCACGTACGGCGTCTTCCACTGCACGCACCGACCAACCTTCGTCAACCGCACGGCGTGCCAATTGTTCTTGGAATGCTCGGTCGGGAGTTCCCAAAATTGCTTTGGCGTGCCCTGCAGCTAAACGCCCGTCGGCCAACAAATGCTGAATGCTGGGGGGCAACGTGAGTAGGCGTAATGCATTAGTAATGGCCGAGCGGCTTTTCCCGACACGGCTGGCGATTTTCTCGTGCGTAAAGGCGAAGTCGTCCATCAACTGCTGATATGCCGATGCCTCTTCGAGCGGGGTGAGATCTTGTCGATGGAGGTTCTCCACCAGGGCTTGCTCAACTGAAGCAATATCGTCGGTGGGGCGTACAACTGCAGGTACGGTGGCAAGGCCAGCACGCGTTGCTGCACGCCAACGGCGTTCGCCGGCGATGAGTTGATATTTCCCCTCAGCTAGTTGGCGCACCAAGATGGGCTGTAATACGCCAATGGCACGAATGGAATCGGTGAGTTCCGACAATGCGCTTTCATCAAAATGCACGCGCGGCTGATGGGGGTTCGCCTCAATGGACTGCACGGGCACGTCGCGCAAGAGCGGGCCGTCGACCCCAGTTGCTGCGCCTACTTCAGTTTTCTCAACAAGGTCTGCCGTAATGAGAGCTCCGAGACCTTTTCCTAATCCACTTTTACGCGCCATTGACAATCTCCTTTGCTGCTGCCCGATAGGCCTTGGCACCAGAAGAGCCGGTGTCGAAGGTGGTGATGGGCTGTCCAAATGATGGTGCTTCGCTCAAACGCACGTTGCGGGGGATCACGGTCTTGTAGACACGCTCTCCGAATTTATTCCGTAGTTCTGCCACCACCTGGTCGGCCAAATTATTGCGCATATACATCACGCACAAGAAGGTGGGGTCGGGGAGGCTGGGGTTCAGGTTCTTGCGAATGAGGTGCAAGTTCTTCAACAAAATCTCAATGCCTTCCAGGGGAATGTATTCCGTCTGCACTGGGGTGATGATTTCCGTTGCTGCAGTTAATGCATTGACGGTGAGCAACCCCACTGAAGGTGGGCAGTCGATGAGCACGTAATCCCACTGATCGGCGACGGGGGCAATGGCGTTACGGAGGCGATTTTCGCGACCAAAAGCCGACACGAGTTCTATTTCGGCTCCGGCCAAGTTGATGTTGGAGGGAACAATAAAGAGGTTCTTTACCGCAGTGGGTTCCACCGCATCTTCCAACGGCACCTCTTGAATGAGCACGTCGTAGATAGTGTTCTCCAGATCTCGGGTATCGATGCCCAGCGAGGATGATGCATTGCCTTGTGGGTCGAGGTCGATAATGAGGGTACGCAACCCCATCTCTGCGAAGCAGGCGCCGAGGTTGACCGTGGAGGTGGTCTTCGCTACGCCACCTTTGTTGTTGGAAACAGCGATGATGCGGGGTCCCGTTGCGGAGGTTGACATGCAACCATATTACTCCCGTCTGCCGCTCTGGCGGGTGGATGGAGAAATAAAATGTTCCACGTGGAACATCGTTTTTACCCAAAAACTTCCTGTTTCGCCCCGTTTGACCCCCATTTTGACTGATAACGGATGTTCCACGTGGAACATTGGGGATCTTTTTCAACGCTCCGTTTTTTTGGTGAAGCGGGCGAGGTGCAGTACTAACTCTGGTCCCTCGAGCCCGGCCGCCGCCACGACGGCAGCATCCCAGCGGTTCTTGCTTCCTGCCGGTGGCTCGCTGAGCAGCACTGTTCCCCCCGGGCGCGCGAGTGCCGCCGAGTACTTGAGGGTTGTTTCATGTGGGCCGAACCCGCGCGACATGACCGCATCGAAAGTGTCGCGCCACTCATCTTGGCGGGTGAGTGCAGCCACGTCGGCACACACCACCCGCACGCGATGACCCCACCCCAGCGATGCCACGGCGCGCTCGAGGGCGTCGGTGCGTTTGGCTCGTCGGTCGACCAGGGTGATATGCAACTCGGGTCGCAGCTCGGCAACCACCAGGCCGGGCACTCCGGCGCCCGACCCAAGGTCAACAATGTTGTGGCAGGAGTCGGGGAGTGCAAAAGCAAACGCACCGGCGTGCTCGATGACTTCGCTAATCGGGCGAAGGCCAAGCGCGCCGATGCGTTGTGCGTCGGTCAAGATCTCGTGAACGGTGCGCGCCACGAGAAGTGTCTTACTCGCCAGACGGTGCTGGCTCTACCACAATTTGACGATATGGATCGTCGCCACGTGAGCGGGTGACCACACCAGTTTGCTCAGACAATGCATCGTGCACCACTTTGCGGTCGGCAGATGCCATTGGCTCAAGAACGCGAGGCTGGCCCGACTCCACCACTTCGCCCGCTACTTTCAGGGCAAAACGGGTGAGTGCATCGCGGCGACGCTCGCGGTAACCAGCAACATCAACGCGCAAGCGTGTGTCGTGGTCGCCCAAGCGACGCTGTGCCACCACGCGGGTGAGGTCTTGCAGTGCCAAGAGCGTGTTGCCACGTGGGCCCACCAAGAGACCAAGATCATCGCCATTCACTTGTGCTTCGAGCTCTTCGCCTTCGCGTTCCACCACTACGGTGCCGACGAGACCAAATGCATTCACCACACCGGTGAGGAAGGTGACTGCCTGAGCGCTCACCAATGCGGGGTCGACGGGGTCGCCCTTTGGACGGTCGTCGTCACGTGGTTCACGCGGTTCACGTGGTGGACGGCGGTTGCCTTCACCAGCAGGTTTTGCCTGGCGTGGGCGATCGTTGTTGCGACCACGGCTATTTGACCGCTCTGGGCGTGCTTCGCCTGCGGCCTGGTCGGTGTTGCTTTTCTCACCTGCAGGCTTGCGGCGTGGGTTACGACGCTCTGTTTTCTGGCGAGCTTGGGTAGGGCGAACGCGAGCACGGACACGGGCTTCGCCGCGTGTACGCCCAAACAAACCCTGTGTTGGCTCTTCCAAAATATCGAATTCGGCGTCGTCTTCGGCTACTCCCAATGCGTCGAGAGCGGCGTTTTTTGCTTCGTCGATGCTACGACCTGTTGTTTCTACCCATTCCATGACTTCATCCTTCGTTCTGTGTTCACGTTAATAATTAGACTTTTAGTTTATTTCTTGCGCTTTGAGGGCGGAATTGGCCGCTGCGGGCGTCCGGTCGGAGCGGGACGGTTCTTCGGTGGCGTCACGCGCTTGCTTTGTGTTGGCGCTGGCTTTTCAACCTTGTCGGGCTTGAGGGCCGCCTTGCCCGCTTTACCTTTCGCGTCTTTGGCCATTTCGCTTGCCTCTTTGCTCGCGGCTTGTGCCTGGCGACCAATGGAGCCGTCGTGCCCATAGAAACGCTTCGTGATGTACCACTGCTGCAAGATACGAACAATCGCTTGTGTGAAGTAGTAGATGACGAGCCCGGTGGGCAAAAACACTTGAAATACTGCAAACCCAACAGGGAGGTACTGCATGATTTTGGCCTGCATTGGCGACATCGAGGCACTCGTGGTGCGCGACGCAATCATCCTTTGCTGCACAAAGAAAGTGAAAGCCAACAACACAATCATGAGGGCATAGGGAATGCCCTTCACGAAGTCTTCGCCCATCACCTTGGCAGGAGTCTTGGCAAGGTCGAGGCCAAAAGCGAGCATCTCTTTCGACTTGTCGAGCGCAATGTACAGCTGTGAATCTTTAGCGATATAGCTGGGGTTAAACGTTCCGTCGTCGCCGATTTTCGACAAACCATTGAGCACGCGGAACATGATGATGAACACCGGCAACTGCGCAATGAGCGGCAGGCACGAGGCCAGAGGGTTCACCTTGTGCTCTTGGTAGAGCTTCATCATTTCTTCGTTTAATTTTTGGCGATCGCTCTTGTATAACCCTTGCAATCTGCGCATTTCTGGCTGCAGACGCTGCATTTCCAACATGCCCTTGGTGCTCTTCAGTGTGAGCGGGGTGAGGAGAAGCATGATGGAAACGGCCACTAATGCAATGGCGAATGCATAGTTGTGGACCAAGCCATAAAAAACGCTGACGAGCCAGGCTGCTGCTTGAAACATTTTTCTACTTTCCTAAAAGTTCATGGGTATGAGATGTATGTACTTCGGGCACGGGGTCGAAACCCGACGGTCCAAAAGGGCGGCACCGCAACAACCGCTTGGCGGTGAGCCAAAACCCGCGGGCAGTGCCATGAAGCGCAAAAGCTTCGTGAGCAAAAGACGAACACGATGGGGAAAACCGACACGGTGACGGCCGCCCCGAGCGAGCTCCTTGGTAGAACTCAATTGCCGCCAGGCAGCGCTCATTGAAGGTGCGCTTGGTCATGAGACCTTCTGTTTGGCGGTAGTGATGAGTTGCAACATGGTGTGGGTGAGTTCCTGAAACGACATTGCGGTGGCTTCTTTGTGTGCCCCAATGAGGTAATACCCCGGAACCAACTGGCTCGTGTTTGCGGCCAAGATTTCTCTCATTTGGCGCCGGATGCGGTTACGCACCACGGCTGAACCGGTATGGCGCCCTAAGGCATACGCCACACATGGCTGAGAAAGAGCAGGGTCAACAAGCACTGAACACCACACAGAGCCCACGCGCACACGAACACCTTCACGCCCTAAACGGCGAAAAATAGCGTGTTCGTGAATGCGTCCGATCAAGCGGAGAGGCGGTAGCGGCCCTTGGCGCGGCGGTTTTTGAGAATTTCACGACCTGCACGAGTGCTCATGCGGTGGCGAAAACCGTGCTTTTTGGCGCGACGACGATTGTTTGGCTGGAAGGTACGCTTCATGGGTCCAGGATCTTTCGAATTATGTAAGGTGAACGGGAACCGCGAGAGGCAGGGCCGGGGCTACAAGAGCGAAGCGGCACGTCGATTCGGGTGACCATCGGCAAGGCTAGGCCAGACCAGCCCCCATTCCCAACCAAGGCTCCGTTTTTTTGCCCTGTGGATAATCTGCTATGGTGCATTTCCCACAGAAAAAGTGGCGAAAAGTACCAAAAACACCCGAAAACCGTCCACAGCCTGTGGATAACCATGTGTATAAGAAGTGCTTTTCGTCGCCAAACCCATACCGACGCGAAAGGAGACCGCCATGGCAGAACACGACACCGTGTGGACAGCGGTCTCTGCCCTGCTCCGGGCCCAGGTCTCTGAAGCGGTATGGCTCTCTACTTTTCAAGACGTGGTCCCGCTTCCCGGTGGCGACGACGCCTTGCGTCTGCAGGTGCCCAATGGCCACATCAAAGAACGCATCCTCACTCGCTATTTGCAATTGGTGCTCGACGCCCTTGCCGAAATTGACGAAAGCGACCGCCAACTGGTGGTGGAAGTGGCCCCCATTGTGGAAGGCGAAGACGGCGACGGCACAACCGACGACTTTTCGCGCGACTCCTTCGACGACGACACCGCGCTTGCGGGCAGTGCTGCAACCTCAACCCGCGGCCAAGCAACGGGTCTGAACCCGCGCTACACCTTCGACACTTTTGTGAAGGGCGCCTCAAACCAGTTTGCTCTCGCTGCTGCCCACCGTGTGGCAGAAACTCCCGCTCGGTCGTATAACCCGCTCTTCATTTACGGCTCAGCTGGGTTGGGAAAAACCCACCTCTTGCACGCCATTGGTGAATATGTCCACCAGAACTATGCGCATTACGAAGTGCGTTATGTGTCGACCGAAACGTTCATGAATGAATACGTCGATGCCATTCGCAGCAACACCACTGCGGCATTTAAACGCAGGTACCGCGAAGTCGACGTTTTGCTCATCGACGACATTCAGTTCATGGAAGGCAAAGAAGGCCTCCAAGAAGAGTTTTTCCACACGTTTAACTCGTTACACGGCGCAAATAAGCAAATTGTTATTTCGTCCGACCGTGTTCCCGACGCTATTCCTACGCTGGAAGACCGTTTGCGGGGCCGGTTCCGTTGGGGTCTTATCACCGACGTGCAGCCCCCAGATCTTGAAACCCGGTTGGCCATTTTGCGCAACTACGCCGAACGCAATGGCACCAAAGTGCCCGACGACGTGCTCGAATTCATTGCTGCCAACATCACCTCGAACATTCGCGAACTTGAAGGGGCACTTATTCGCGTTACTGCCTTTGCTGCTTTGAACCGCGTCAATATGAATGTGGCCACGGCCCAAGACCTCCTTGGCGACTTGTTGTCACAGTCGTCCACGCGAGTTCGTAGCGATGAAGAGTTCCTTGCCGATATTGCCGCGTATCTCGGCTACAGCGTCGAAGCATTGCGGGGCAAGAGCCGCCAACGCCCATTGGTGATGGCCCGCCAAATTGCGATGTATGTGATGCGCGAACAAACCGAACTGAGTTACCCCTCGTTGGCGCGCCTCTTTGGTGGCCGCGACCACACCACGGTCATTCATGCTGTTGAAAAAGTGCAGCGGTTAATGGCCGAGCGTAAACAGGTCTACGACCAGGTCACCGAGCTTTTCCGCCGGGCGAAAAAAGGGTGAGTGTCATGTCATTTGCTCTGGGGACAACATGTGATGTGAGGCGTGGACAAACTGCGTCGCATTGGGCACAAAGTGGGGGTTATCCCCCGCAGCGCACACATGTTCGCCTTCCCCTGTGGAAAACTGTGGATAACCAGCGTCAGTTCTTTTCTTTTCCAGTACTGGCGCAAACGACCTTTATCCACAATCCACAGCCCTTATTACAAGCATTAGACATATATCTCCCTTTCACTATCAATAACACCGCCCACACTCAGGACGTCTTGGGCCAACAAAGGAGCCGCCATGAAGTTTCGTTGTGAACGAGAACAACTCGCTGAAGCACTCGGTTTAGCTTCACGCATTGCCTCAGGGCGTGTTGGTGCATTACCTGCATTGTCGGGTGTGCGTTTACAGGTGAAAGGCGACCAACTGCATCTCACCTCCACCGACAATGACATGTCGCTACAAGCAACTCTCGCCATTGGTGGCGAGAAAGATGGCGTTGCACTCATCAGTGCAAAATTATTGAACGACATCGTGCGTTCATTGCCTGAAGGAAAAATCACCGTCGAAGCGCAAGTGGAGTCACTCACTGTCAAAAGTGGGCGCTCTCAATTCACCGTGCCGACGTACAACGCAATGGATTTCCCTAACGTCACACCAAGCACCGGCCCGGCACTCAGCGTGTCGGCAACTGAACTCGGTGAAGCGTTACGCAAAGTGGTGCGTGCCGCAAGCACCGACCAAATGCGTATTGCGCTCACTGGCGTTTTGATGTCGGGTGAAGACGGCAGTTTCCGCCTGGTTGCAACCGACTCGTATCGCTTAGCAGTGTGCGATGTACCAAGCATCGTGGTGAGTTCCGCAACACGCGTCTTGGTACCCAGCAAAGCTTTAGGCGAAGTGCAACGGTTGTTGAGTGGCGCAAAAGAAGCCGCTATTCGTCTCGATGAAAACTCAGTGACCTTCGAAGTTGATGGAACACAACTCACCACACGCTTGCTCACCAACGAATATCCCACATACAAAACACTCATTCAGGGCACATACCCCAACAACATCACGGTGAGCCGCGAACAACTTCTCGACGCATTGCGCCGCGCCCGCATTCTTGCTCGCGACCAAGGCCCTGTGCGTTTGCATATGAGCAACAACGGTTTGAAAGTAATGGCTGGTACCAAAGACAACGACGAGTTCGAAGAAGACATCGACGCGGTGTACTCAGGCGATGAACTCACCATTGCCTTCAACTCGGAATATCTTGCAGCGGGTATCGATGCAATTGCCGGACAAGACGTCATCATTAAAACCAGCGACCCCGCAAAACCTGCAGTGGTCACCGGTGTTGGTGAACACTCCGAGCAATATCTGTATCTCTTGATGCCACAAAGACTTTAGAAATTATTAAGCACGAAGCGAGATCAGTGTGTTTGTTGAACACTTAACACTCACGAACTTTCGCAACTACGAAGAAGCCGATGTTTCTTTTACGCACGGCACCACTGCATTATTGGGTTCAAACGGGCAAGGGAAAACAAGCCTGGCTGAAGCTTTAACGTACTTAGCAACACTCGACAGTTTCCGCGGTGTTCCTACCGACACACTGATTCGCAACGGCGCCGACACTGCAATATTGCGCGCAACAGTAAAACACCCAGACGGGCGTGAGTTATTGATTGAAGTAGAACTGTCACGCACGGGGCGCAACAAAGCCCAGGTGAACAAACAACGGCTCGTGCGCAACCGCGACTTACTGGGAGTTTTACGCACAACTATTTTTTCACCCGACGACCTGGCGCTCATTAAAGACGGGCCAAGTGAACGACGCCGATTCATTGACGACGCATTAGTTGCTATTGCTGTGAAGCACGATGCAACACGCCGCGATGTTGAACGCATTGTGAAACAACGCAATGCGCTGCTCAAACAAATTGGGTATCGCTCATCGGCATCGCAACTCACCAGTGAACAAACAGTCACACTCGATGTGTGGGACGAAAAGTTCGCACTTGCCGGCGGCGCGTTGGGCGACGCACGTGCACAACTCGTTGCACAACTGCAACCACTAGTGAACGAGGCATACGAACACCTCGCCAGCAAGCCCACTCCCACTGATGTTGTCTATGAACCCGAGTGGCGCCGCATTGGTCTTGGCTTTGCGCTCAAAGAAAACCGCAACGAAGACCTGCGCCGCACTTCAACAACGGTGGGGCCGCATCGTGACGATATCGAACTCCTCATCAACGGGTTGCCGGCTCGTACTCAAGCATCGCAAGGCGAACAACGCACGCTCGCCCTGGCTTTACGGCTAGCAACTCACCGGTTGGTCACCGAAGAAGTAGGTGCGCCGCCGGTGTTGGTGCTCGACGATGTGTTGTCGGAATTAGACCCATCACGAGCAACAGCGTTGCTGCAATACATGCCCATGGGGCAGGTCATTATCACGAGCGCAAGTGGGTTACCACCAGCTGCACAACCAGAGCGCGTGTTGTACATCACCGCAGGAAAAATCTCGGAAGAACCAATGCAGCAGGGGAGTGTCGGCTAATGCCGGAGCGCCCACCAGAAGAGCCAACGTCACTCATCGACTCAATGCGATCTGTTTTAAAACGCCTCAAAATGGACGATGGCGATTCAGTAGGAAGCGTCTTTCAGTCGTGGGATGCTGTTGTTGGCCCCGATATTGCGCAACATATTCAGCCCGTCAAACTCGATGGTGGAGTGTTAATAGTTGATGCAACCGATGCGGGTTGGGCAACGCAATTTCGCTTTTTAGAAGCCGACGTGAAACAACGATTTTTCGAACACACTGGCTCGCGTATCGACAGCATTGTGGTGCGTCAAAAACGGCGTCGTTAGCAGTGCACACCGCAGCGCCATGCGTGGGTATAACAGATCTGCGCAAGCAAGATTGGTACACTAAGACACGTATTTACGACATGACTTTTTACTCTTTCGCTTTCCTTTTTATGTCCTTGATGCCACCACTTCTGCACACACTCAAACGTAAGTGGTCTGTCATTTCTTGTGACACCTGTTTCTCTATTCATTCACTACATCGAGGTTGATCCGTGTCCAGCACAGAAAAGAAAAGTTCGGCAAAAAAGCCCACTGCTGACTACGGCGCAAAAGACATTCAGGTCTTGGAAGGCCTCGACCCCGTCCGCAAACGCCCGGGTATGTACATCGGTTCCACGGGTCTGGCTGGCTTGCACCACCTCATCTGGGAAGTGGTCGACAACGCTGTTGACGAAGCAATGGCAGGTTTTTGTACCCGCATCGACGTCATCATCCAGGCCGACGGTGGTTGCCGGGTAGAAGACAACGGCCGCGGTATTCCTGTTGACCCGTACCCATCTGGTCCACATAAGGGCAAAAGCGCTGCTGAAGTAGTGCTCACCGTGTTGCACGCTGGCGGCAAGTTCGGCGGCGAGGGCTACAAAGTGTCGGGTGGTCTCCACGGTGTGGGCGTGAGCGTTGTGAACGCCTTGTCCACCAGGTTGTTGCTCGAAATCGACCGCGGTGGCGAGCGTTACGAGCTTGAATTTGTTGATGGCGGAAAAATGAAGGGCAAGCTCCAAAAAATTGGTGCTTCACCTGCCAAGGGGCGCACCAACGGTACGAGTGTGACCTTCTACCCCGACCCCGTCATTTTTGCCGCGGAAGGTATTGAGTTTGTTGCCCGCACCGTCATGGAGCGTTTGCAAACCATGGCCTTTTTGAACAAGGGCCTCGAAGTGGTCTTTAGTGATGAACGCGCTGACAAGACTCAAAAAGTGGTGTTCCAGTACAAGGGCGGCATTGTTGACTTCGTCAAGCACTTGAATGCCTCTAAAGAAGCTCTCTTCACCAAGGTTGCTCACTTCGAAGTAGAAGACGAAGAAGAAGGCATGCAAGCCGACGTTGCTGTGCAGTGGAACACTGGCTATTACGAAGGCATTCACGGTTACGCCAACGGTATTTCCACCACAGAAGGCGGCATGCACGTTGAAGGTTTCAAAACCGCGCTCACCTCGGTGCTCAATAAATATGCTCGCGACAAAGGCATCTTGAAGGAAAAAGAAGAAAACCTTTTAGGTGAAGACATTCGCGAAGGCATGACCGCCATCGTTGCGGTGAAGTTGCGCGAACCACAGTTCGAAGGTCAAACGAAGGCGAAACTCGGCAACGTGCCGATGCGCTCTTTCGTTCAAAAGGCAACCAACAAGGCCCTTGCTGAATGGCTCGACGAAAACCCTGCTGAATCAAACAAAGTAGTGAAAAAGGCAATTGCTGCGGCTCAAGCTCGCCTCGCTGCAAAAAATGCCCGCAACGCAGTGCGCCGCAAAACCGCACTTGCTGGTGCAGGTATGCCCGACAAATTGAAAGACTGCTCGAGTGGCAACCCTGCCGAGAGCGAACTCTTCATTGTGGAAGGCGACAGCGCCGGCGGTACCGCAGTAGATGCACGCGACCCACGCGTACAAGCCATCTTGCCCATCCGCGGAAAAATCTTGAACGTCGAGCGCTCACGCCTCGACAAGATGTTGAAGAACAACGAAATCCAAGCGCTCATCACCGCAATTGGTGGCGGCGTGGGCGACGAGTTCGACCCAACAAAAGCGCGCTATCACAAAATTATTGCTCTCGCCGACGCCGACGTTGACGGCAGCCACATTCGTACGTTGCTCCTCACGTTCTTCTATCGCCAAATGAAACCGATGGTGGAAGCTGGCTATGTGTACATCGCACAGCCACCGTTGTTCTCAACAGAAATTGGCAAAGAGAAAATCTATTTGAAAGATGAAGTAGCAAAAGCTGCGTTCCTCGCCGACAAGCCAAACCACAAAAAAGAATTCCAGCGCTTGAAAGGTCTTGGTGAAATGGACTGGCAAGAATTGCGCTCCACCACCATGGACCCTATGACGCGCACACTTTTGCAAGTGACAGTTGAAGAAGCTGCCATTGCCGACGAAGTGATGAGCGTGTTGATGGGTGACGACGTGGAAAGCCGCAAGAACTTCATTGTTACCAACGCCCGCGACGTACGAAATCTCGACTTCTAAAAATGTTTTCTAGGAAAAGGCTTCTCTCATGACCAACGTGCCTCTCGAACCACCAGACTCCATTCAGCCCGTTCCGTTGCAAGACGAAATGGAAAGGTCGTTTCTCGACTACGCCATGTCGGTCATCATGTCGCGCGCATTGCCCGACGTGCGCGACGGCTTGAAGCCAGTTCACCGTCGCATTATTTGGGACATGGACCAACAGGGTTTCCGCCCCGACCGTCCATTCGTGAAATGCGCCCGCGTTACCGGCGACACCATGGCGCGGTATCACCCACACGGTGACGGCGCTATTTACGACGCATTGGTACGTATGGCACAACCCTTCTCGTTGCGTCACCCACTCATCGACTTCCACGGCAACTACGGCTCGCCCGACTTCGGCCCTGCTGCAAGTCGTTACACAGAAGCTCGTTTGCATTCACTAGCCATGTTGCTCTTGGCCGACATTGACGAAAACACCGTCGACATGATTGCCAACTACGACGGAACAACCGAAGAGCCAACTGTTCTTCCTGCGCGTTTCCCGAACTTGTTGGTGAACGGTAGCCAGGGCATTGCCGTGGGTATGGCCACCAGCATTCCGCCACACAACATGGGCGAAGTGATCGACGCAACGCTTGCGCTGATTGCAAACCCCGAGGCATCGGTCGACGACCTCATGAAACACGTGAAGGGACCCGACTTCCCAACAGGCGGAGTCATCCTTGGACGCTCGGGAATTTTCGATGCGTGTCGCACGGGTCGCGGCAGCATCAAGGTGCGCGCCAAGGCCAGCATTGAAGAAGGCCGCCGCGGCCAAATGCAAATTCTCGTTACTGAATTGCCATACCAAACAAGTTGTTCAGCAGTAGCTGGGCGCATTCAAGAACTTGTCGATACCGGCAACCTCGACGGCATTGCCGACGTCAACGACAACTCATCTGGCGGCAAGACCGAACTCATCATCACCTTGAAGCGCGATGCGAATGCAAACGTGGTGTTGAACAACCTCTTCAAGCTCACACAACTCCAAACAAGTTTCCCTGTGAACATGGTTGCCTTGGTCGACGGTGTTCCGCGAACCATCAACTTGAAGCAAGCCCTCGAGGGTTACATTGCCCACCAAATCGACGTCATCACACGTCGTTCACAGTTCCGCCTCGACAAAGCACGCGACCGCCAACATATTTTGGAAGGTCGCTTAAAGGCGCTCGATGTTATTGACGCCATTATCAAACTCATTCGCGGTAGCGATGATGCTGGTAGTGCAAAAGAAGCGTTAATGCAGAAGCCTTACGAGTTCTCAGAGCGTCAAGCCATTGACATTCTCGATATGCAGTTGCGCCAACTCACCAAGTTGTCGCGCATTGATATTGAAAAAGAAATTGAAGAACTCAATGCACGCATTAAAGAACTCGAAGAAATTCTCAACAACCCTGTTGTGCTCCGCGCATTAATTTCCAAAGAACTCGGCGAAGTAAAAGAGAAGTTTGCTACACCACGCGTGTGCCAAATTATTGCCGACACTGGCGAAATGAGCATTGAAGATCTCGTTGACGACAAAGAACTCGTGATCGTGATGACCAACGCTCAATACGTGAAGGCAGTCCCTGCTTCGTCATTCCGCACACAAAGCCGCGGTGGTCGTGGTGTTGCTGGTGCAAAGATGAAAACTGACGACATCGTCAAGCACGTCATCTTTACAACGTCACACGCATATTTGCTGTTCTTCTCGAACAGGGGCCGTGTGTATCGCTTGCGTGCAGTCGACATTCCCGAGCGCGAGCGCACGGCAAAGGGCATTCCTATTGTCAACTTGTTGCCGTTGCAACCAGGCGAAAACATTCAAGCCATCATCGACACACGTGAGTTCCCAGGCGAGCGCAACTTGTTCTTTGCAACCAAGCAAGGCCAAGTAAAGAAGACCGCGTTCAACGAATACGACTCGGGTCGTCGCGATGGTCTTATTGCTCTCAACTTGCGTCCACACGACGAACTCGTGCGCGTGATTGAAACATCAGGCACCGACGACATCTTCATGGTGGCTCGTAGTGGTCAAACCATTCGTTTCAGCGAAGAAGATGTTCGCCCAATGGGCCGAGCAGCAGCTGGCGTACGCGGTATGAAACTCAAAGCCGATGACGAAGTGGTGTCGTGCGACCTTGCACGCGACGACGCAGCCATTCTCATTGTCACCGACTCGGGTTATGGCAAGCGCACGCAAATTGACAAGTTCAATACCCAAGGCCGCGGTGGACAAGGTGTCATTGGCATCAAACTCACCAGCAAAAAAGGCCACGTGGCAGCAGCATTCATGGTGGGTATCGACGACGACATCGTTGCGGTGTCATCAGGCGGCGTCACCATTCGCATGGCAGTGAAAGAAATTTCCAGCCAAGGCCGTGAAGCAACAGGTGTGCGCGTGATGAGCCTCGACGATGGCCAAAGCGTGGCTTCCGTTGCACTCATCTTGGCAACTGACGACGAAGAGTAAATCTTTCCGTGTTCAGTGTGCTCACCTGCGGTGTACTAGTAGCCATGGTGCTCAACGTGTTGGGTACTCATGGCGCACAAACAATGGAACGCACACGAGCCCATATTGCAGCCGATGCTGCGGCACTTGCCGCGGTGAGTTTGGGTGAAGAGGGCGCAGCGCATTTAGCAACAGCGAACGGCGCAGACCTCATTTCCTTTCGCCGCTTGGGCCCGCTCTTGCAGTCGGTAGAGGTGTGGGTGCAGTACGGGAGCCAACGAGTCGTGAGTTACGCACAATGAGGGTGCAATAGCGCCATAGACTGACCTCGTGGCTCGCCGTTCGCTCGAAAAATCTCTCACCCCCGCACCTCGCGTGCGCCGGGTGACCCGTGTGGTGCGCGACATCGACCCATGGAGTGTTTTCAAAGTCACCCTCGTTTTCCACCTCGCGCTCTACGTGATGGTTCTCATTTCGAGCATTTTGATCTGGAACGTGGCCAATGCAACGGGCACGGTCGACAATGTGGAGCGCTTTATGGAATCCTTCGGATGGGACACTTTCCGCTTCGATGGCGGCCAAATCTTCCACAATTTGTGGATCTTGGGCCTCTTTTTCGTCTTTTTACTCACCGGGCTCGCTGTGGTGATGGCGGCGGTCTTCAATCTCATCGCCGACTTGGTGGGGGGAGTACGGGTTTCTGTCTTAGAAGAAGAAGTCGTTGCGCGTGTGGTTGAGGGTCACCCCCTCGACCGTTAGGCTTCACCACCTGCATACGTGCGGGGCTATAGCTCAGTCGGTTAGAGCGCATCCCTGATAAGGATGAGGTCGCAAGTTCGATTCTTGCTAGCCCCACCATGAAACTTTTCCGCCGTGCCCTTCTCGCCCTCGGTGTGGCAGTAGGAATGGCAACCGCTTTGCGCCTCAAGGCCAAAGGCGATGTGCCGCCACAGCAAGGTGGCTGGCGTGACATCACCCCCAACAAGTAGCGCGCATTTCGCAGCGCGGAACACCCCATAGGATCACAGAAGATGATTGTTGTAGTGGGAACCGGAATTGTTGGCACACATGCAGCCGACCTCTTGCGCAAGCGCGGGCACGACGTGCGTTCGGTGTCGCACAACACCATCAATGAAGTGAGCCCCGAGGAAACCGAAGTGGTGCTCTTGGCTCATGCCGGCCATCACGAGCGAGTGGCGCGGCGATTCCTTCAGCATGGTTGTTCAGTGGTGTCGGTTGGCGACGACTCAAAAGATGTGTTGTCGTTGCTCGACCTGCAAAGCGATGCGTTGAGTGCAGCGCGCACTTTGGTGGTGGGCGCAGCGTGCTCGCCAGGCTTGTCGGGGTTGCTCGTGCATTACCTTGCAGCAAAATTCGATGAGTACGACGAAATTCATGTTGCCGTTCATGGCACAGCTGGCCCTGAATGTGCACGTCAACACCACCGCGTGTTGTCGGGAACCGCTCTGGGCTGGCATGACGACGATTGGTTGAAGCGCCCAGCCGGAAGTGGCCGTGAATTGTGTTGGTTCCCTGAACCCATTGGTTCGCGCGACTGTTACCGAGGCGACCTCGCCGATCCTGTGTTGTTGAAGCACAGCTTCTCGCACGTGAATCGCATTAGCGCACGCGTTTCTGCAACACGCCGCGACCGCATTTTGGGCAGGTTGCCCATGCTCATTCCTCCACATATCGACGGCGACATGGGTGCGCTACGGGTGGAACTACGTGGCGTGAAAAACGGTGAGCGCAGTGTGGAAATTGCCGGCACGGCTCACCCAATGGGCCATATTGCGGGGGCAGTTGCTGCTGCAACAGCTCACGAAATTGCCAAACATGCCGGAACCGATGCTGCTTTTGCACCAGGCGTTTTTGGTTTGGGTGCCGAAGAACTACCTAACACCGCCATTTTCAACACGGTCTTAGATTCTGGTGTGCGCGTACAACAGTTTTACGGCGTGCATTAAGTAGAGCAATCATGGCGCAGCATTCCCATACGCATGTCATCGATGAAGACATGGAAACCGAAATCGCACTTCGATTACGAAAAGCAGATCAACGCTTTACTCCTGCTCGCCGTGCGCTAGTTGCAGCGCTTGTTACAGCAAAAGGGCCAATGGCTATTGCCGACATTTTGTTGGTGACCGAAAAGATGCCGCAGAGTTCGGTGTATCGCAATCTCACTGTGCTGGAAAGTGTGGGCGTGGTGTCGCGCCTCATGAGCAACGATGAATACGGGCGTTTTGAATTATCGGAAAACCTCATTGGTCATCACCACCATCTCATTTGTCAACAGTGTGGCGCCATGAGCGACTTCAACATTCCACACGATATGGAACAACAACTCGATAGCACATTGGCGCAACTCGCTTCAGCAAACGGATTCACTCTTGAGCACCATCGCTTAGACATCGTCGGAAAGTGCAGTAATTGCAAATGAAAAACATCGGGCCCATACCTTGGTTGCCAGAAGGTTGCATTGTGTCGGTGCCAGACCGTGGTGAGTTTTTCGTGCGATATTTTCAACACGCCGACCCCAGCGCACCAACACTCTTGTTATTGCACGGGTGGACCGCAAGCAGCGATGTGCAGTTCTTCACCGCGTATGAAGAATTAGCGCAGCACTATTCATTTGTCGGAATTGATCATCGTGGTCATGGCCGAGGTATTCGACCCACACGCACTTTTTCACTTGAAGAATGTGCCGACGATGCAGCAGCAGTAGTGCGTGCATTAGGAATCAAACGGGTCATTACCGTTGGTTATTCCATGGGCGGGCCCATCAGTTTGTTTGTGGCACAACGCCACACCGACTTAGTAAGTGCAATGGTGTTGCAAGCAACATCGTTGGAATGGCGTGCAACAAAACAAGAGCGCGCACTGTGGGCACTCATGCGCGGCGCTTCACCGTTACTGCGACGGTTAAATACTCCCCGCATATTGCAGTCGCGTTTGCAAGGAATGATGCCCAAGGTGGGGGCCGTTCGTTCTTATGTTCCATGGCTCATTGGCGAGATTCGTCGCAACGACACATTTATTGTGAGCAAAGCCGGCGAAGCGTTGAGCAAATACGATGCGCGGCCATGGGCAGGGCAAGTGAAAAAACCAACGGCGTATGTGCTCACCACCAATGACCAATTAGTGAAAACTGAAAAGCAACAACAGCTCATAGAAACGTTGAATGCACAGGTCATCACCCTTGAGGGCGATCACTTCGTTACTTTGGGTCGCCCCGAGGCGTACAGCGCAGCTACTCGGGCTGCGGTGCAACTTGTGGAGCAACACGCTCGGTAAGTTCACCCACCGAGTCGACAAGTTTTTCTAAGTGGTCGCGCAATTCGTCCATGGTGACCATGTCGGCGAGCGCTAAACGCACGGCAGCAAGTTCACGAGCAAGAAATTCGGTATCGGCTTGTGTGCGTGAGGCAACGGAACGGTCGACCTCTGCTTGTTGACGGTCGCGATCTTCTTGACGATTTTGTGCAAGCAAAATGAGCGGTGCTGCATACGCAGCCTGCAACGACAATGCCAAAGTAAGCACACCAAATGGGTTGGGGTCGAAGTGCCAACTCTCGGGCGTCACAATGTTCCAAGCAAGCCATGCAACGCACAAAAAACTCTGGAATAACAAAAAGCGCGCGGTACCTAATGTGCGAGCAATGGATTCGGAAAATTGACCGAATGCGTCGGGTTCATAATGCACACCAACGCGGCGCCTCTGGCGTGGCAGTGAAATATCTTCGCGGCGTTTCATTTTGGAGCCACCTGACGTCGACGTTGGCGCCAGTCGGCAGGCAACGTGCGGTCGAGAACGTCGTCGACAGTAATGGCGCCAAGCAAACGTTGCGCAGAGTCGCAAACACCCATTGCCATCATGTTGTACGACGCAAGAACTTCAGCAACTTCGCGGTCGGGCATGTCGACAGTAACGGTGGGTTCTTGTTCTAAGCAACGCCCGAGTTCCATGCTCGGTGGTTCACGCAACAAACGCTGGAAGTGCACTACGCCGAGGTAGCGGCCAGTGGGCGCACGAAATGGTGGGTTGGTGACAAACACTTGAGCAGCAATAGAAACAAGCCATTCCGGGTCGCGAATGTGAGCAAGTGCTTCAGCAACAGTTGCATTTGGCCCGAGCACAATGATGTCGGGGGTCATGAGTGCACCAGCAGTGCCTTCTTGGTACGACAACAATTGACGCATGACAGCGGCATCGTCTTCGTCCATTTCATCCAAAATGCGCGAACGCTGCTCGCCAGGCATTTCAGCCAAGAGGTCGGCAAGGTCGTCGTATTCCATTTCGTCGAGCACCTTCATCAAGCGGTGAAGGTCGAGACCTTCAATGAGGCGCAACTGTTCTGCTTCAGGAAGTTCTTCCAACAAGTCGGCAAGGCGTTCGTCGTCCATTGCTTCAGCAAGTTGCCGACGTTGTGTGAGAGGAAGTGCGCGCACAAAGCCGGCCACGTCGCTGGGGTGCATGTCGCGCAAGCGCGCAGCTTCAGCAGCCATTTCAGTGGTGGGTGCAAACAGTGTGGGTACGGCATCCCAATCGACCAGGCGATATGTGGGGCGGCGGCGCAATGCGTTGCGACGAGCAAGGCGCACCTTGCTCACTTCCCAACCTGGTGTGCGGCCATCTTCACGCAATCGCAAAGCAACATCGCTCACCACTTCATCGCCCACCTTTTGGTTGATGACGCCAATTTTGAGGAGGCGCTCACCTTCTTTGGGTTTGAAAGGATGGAAGTCGACGTCCCAACTTTTCAGCCGTGCGCCGGCGTTGTCGAGGGAAGCGACGCGGTTGGCGTTCACAAAAATACGACGGCGCTGGCTGTTGGCAACAAAACCCAACACTTGTGGGGCAGAAGAAGTACGCCCCGACACCACAACAACGTCTTCCAGGCGGCCAATAGGAGCACCACCTGCATCGAGAAGAGACAGGCGCATCACCCGAAATGCATAAATGAGTTCGCCTGCCATACAGCGAGATTACCCCCGAGATCGCATGAACCTGCGGCGATTTCGGGCAATCCACCGATAGATCACATTGGCGACACTGCGAATTCCCCAAACGGAGATGATTCGACCCGCGACACGCCAGATGCGACGACGACTGTGTTGCAAAATGTACGACACCGCAAGTGCTTCACTGCGTGGTGTGGGTGCAGAGTTGTCGAGGGTCCATACCGACGCATCGAGCTCGGCTGCACCAATACCCGCAGCACCATTTTCCCATGTACTGCCGGGCACCACCGCCAGGCTCGTATTTTTCTCCACCCATCGTGCAGCAGCAGAACACATGGGGCATGAATCGTCAAAGATCATGCAGGCGTCATTCGTGTTCGGGTCGTTCATGTGCACAACCTATGCTCATGCCATGTCGAAACCAGCAATGATCGCCCTAAAAGTAGAAATAGACCGCGCGAAGAACTTGTTCGCTGCACTCACTGCCGAACAATGGGCATTGCCCTCGGGTTGCACCGACTGGCGCGTACAAGATGTGGCTTGCCATATGGCCAGTGTGTTCCACCAAATTGCCGACCCCACTTCTATTGCTGGCGGTGAAGGCAAAGACGCAGAGGTCGATGCTGAAGTGCCCGTGCAGGCGCGCAAAAGTTGGACCCCCATGCAAGTGATGGCCGAATACAACGAATGGGCCGAGAAGGGTCTTGCTGCATTGAATGCAATGCAAGAAGAACCCACTGCGAGCATGGTCATACCCATGGCCAACTTGGGTTCGCACCCGTTACACATTTTGGGCAACGCCATTGTGTTCGACCACTATTGCCACTTGCGTCACGACATTGGCCATGCCATTGCTGCAGCAAGAAACCTGCCCCGAGACGAAGCGGCACTCAGTGCCACCTTGGAATGGATGCTTGCGGGCACCCCCGAAATGTGTGCCCCGGCCCTGGCTTCGTGTTCGGTGGGTGTGAACTTGGTGTTTGAAGGCCCAGCTGCCAGCGCTTTTGCCATCACCCCGCCTGCCTCTGGTGCGGGGCTGTGGAGCGTGGTGCCTGGGGCCAATCCCGCTTTTGCCTCGGCTACCGGAACCGCCCACGACTTTGTTTCCTGGGCCACCAAGCGCGCCAAGTGGAGCGACCATGTGACCCTGAGCGGCGACTCGGGGGCACAGGCTGGCGCGGCCGCCACCTTGGACGCCCTCAACATCATCTAACCCCCAGGGTTCTCCTCCCCAAAAGTGTTCCCCTGAGTGTTCTCGGCGCCGTATGTACCGTTTTTCGCGACATGACGCGCCGAAAAACTGAACTTCCCCGATACAGTTTCCCTCGCCCTACGGGGACGTAGCTCAGTTGGCTAGAGCACCTGCTTTGCAAGCAGGGGGTCGTGGGTTCGATTCCCATCGTCTCCACCACTGTGAGTGCTACCGCGGTTCTTCTCATCTCCTGCCCCGACACGTCGGGGATCGTGGCCGATGTGGCGAGCTGGGTAGCCCACAATGGCGGAAACATTGTTCACGCCGAACAACACACCGACACACACGACAGTGTTTTTTTCCAGCGCGTCGAGTTCACACATTCGGGTGAACAAACACTTGAGCAGCTGAGCACAGCATTTGCGCCCATTGCCACCAAGTTCAACATGAACTTTTCTTTGCGAGCATTGCCATGGAATCCGCGCACCGCAATTTTGGTGTCGAAAACTGTGCACTGCTTGTCAGACCTCCTCACGCGTTCGCGCTACGGCGACCTCGGTCTCGATGTTGCTGCAGTTATTTCCAACCACAACGACAGCCGCGAACTTGTTGAAGCATTCGGGTATCGCTACGAACACATTCCTGTTGAAGAAGGCAAGCGCGCCGAACAAGAGCAAACAGTGAGCAACTTGCTCACCTCGCTCAATGTAGAACTCGTGGTTCTTGCGCGATACATGTTGGTGTTGCCACCCTGGTTTGCACAGCAGTGGAAGGGCAAGATGATCAACATTCATCACTCGTTTTTGCCTGCATTCATTGGCGCAAACCCATACCGCCAAGCGCACGACCGCGGCGTGAAAATTATTGGTGCCACTGCGCACTACGTCACTGATGATCTTGATGAAGGCCCCATTTTGGAACAAGATGTCACTCGCGTGACGCACCGCGACGATGTTGCCGAACTCACACGCCGCGGCCGCGACTTGGAAACAGTGGTGTTAGCGCGCGCCGTGCGTGCACACGTTGAACATCGCGTGCTCATTTGGGGCAACCGATCGGTTGTGTTTAGTTAAACGCCATGCGATACGTAGGCATTTATAACGCCGACGGCACCATATTGGGCGAACTGCGTTATGTGCTTGGAAAATTGCGCGGCACAACATCGTGTTCTTTGTGCGACATCACACATGGCAAGGTGCGACCACGCAAAGATTTTTTCGCCGCATGTGCTGAAGCCGCCATTGAAATTGAGCTTTTGCATCGCAATGAAGCAACAGATGAACACCTCGCAGCAGCGGGCGTTCTTCCTGCACTCATTGTTGAGGAAGAGGGAACCTGGCGTTGCGTGCTCACCGCGAGTGATTTAGAACAGTGCGCCGGCAACCCGAGCGAACTTATTTCTCGGCTGCAGGCGTAACAGGAGCGGGTGCTAACCCGCGGAACATACGTAATAACAGCGATTCCCAGTCTTTTTGATCGGGCGCATATTTGCCATACACGTTGGCCAGCACAAGACCAATGGGGAGAACCTCAAGCAAGAACGACAGCGCCTTTTCGTCAATTGACTCATCGAGAATGCCATTGGCTTTGGCCTTGCGAATGGTGGCAACAATGTTGCTGGCCAAACCCTCTTGAGCAGCAGTGAGGCGTTCTTTCAATTCTGGGTCGTGGCGCGCAATGGCGAGTGCTTCAATGCGGTCGAGGCGAAACTCGCTGCGTAGTGGGTGATACGGGTCGGAAAAGTCGCTGGTAATAGTGCGTAGTACGCCGCCGTTACCTTCACGCACAACAATGCCGTCGAGTGTTGCGGAGTCGGCCGTGATGCGTGCCAGAAACTGAAATTCACGAACAGCGGTAATGAGCGCTTTGCGATCTTTGAAGTAGTGGTACAACAAACCCACAGCAACGCCGGCACGCTCGGCCACTTCAGTAACGCGCAAAGCATTTTCACCCGACTCGTTGATGATGTCTTTGGCTGCTTGCAAAATTGCCTGTGCCGCATCGGGCATGGCGTTCAGCGACTCTTGGTTGACATTCACGGGGTTACTTTACGACACAGGCTCAAGATTCGTCTACAGCCGGAAAGGTTCTAGAGTTGTCATGTGGCACACATTGCAGTGGTAGGCGGTTCGTTAGCGGGGTTACGTGCAGTGGAAACACTGCGCACCGATGGCTTCGATGGCGACATCACTGTGGTGAACGCTGAAAACACGGCGCCATACGACAGGCCACCACTATCGAAGAAATTTTTGAGTGGCGAATGGGAAGCCGACCGTATTCAGTTGCGCAAGACAAGTGATATTGAATCGTTAAGTGCACACTGGCTAAATAACACCAGCGCTACTGCACTGAACATTGCTGCTCGTGAACTCACGCTCAGTACTTCCTCCGTTCTGCACTTCGACGCATGCATCATCGCAACTGGTGGCATTGCACGCGAACTGCCACAACAACCACACGCACGCGGCATTCATCAATTGCGCACGTTGAACGATGCACAAGGTCTTCGTGAAGAACTGCAGCCCGGCAAAAAACTCGTGGTCATTGGTGCTGGCTTTATTGGCTTAGAAGCAGCAGCAACTGCAGTGGCACGTGGTTGCACGGTCACCGTTCTTGAAGGTTTGCCCGCACCTCTTATTCGTGGGCTAGGTGAAGAAATGGGCCGCGCTGCAACAGCAATTCATGCAACACAAGGTGTGAATATTCGTTGTAATGTGCGCGTGCAGGGCATCGACACCAACGCAAATAGCGTGACTGGTGTGCGTATTTCCGATGCCAACGGCGAGAGCGTTGTGCCGGCTGATGTGGTGTTAGTAGGTATTGGTGTTGCACCTGCAACGCAATGGCTTGATGGCTCGGGGCTTACCGTGAACGACGGCGTGGTGTGCGATGCACATTTACAAGCAGCACCAGGCGTGTTTGCCGCAGGCGATGTAGCGCGTTGGGTCAATGGTTTGTATAGCGACCTCGAACCCACCATGCGTGTAGAGCACTGGACCACCGCTGCAGAACAAGGTGCACACGCCGCACGCAATGCACTGGCGCACATCAACAACACGCCACTTACGCCATACAGCGCGGTTCCTTTTTTCTGGAGCGACCAATTCACATCGCGCATTCAATTTCTCGGGCGTTCAACCGATGCAGAAGAAATTCGTGTGGTCGCCGGCAGTGTTGACGAAGGAAAATTTGCTGCGGCGTACATGCGTGCAGGCCGACTAGTTGGCGTGCTTGGTGTTTCGATGCCAAAAGTGGTGATGCCCTCACGCAAGTTGCTTGAAGTACACACCCCATGGCAAGCAGCACTCGAGCATTATGCAGGACTCGCATCGTGAGCACTCCCGCCGAACCCACAACAGCCCTGCAACTCTTTGGCGAAGCACGCCAGGTTGCTTATGTGGTGCCACGCGGAACATTTCATCAACATATTTCCCACTGGGCGCAGTCGCTCGGTGTTGGCCCATGGCGCGTGGTGGAACGCCCCACCATTAGCAACTTCACTCATCGCGGTACAGCAGGCACGCTCGAGTTTTCTTTCGCACTCGCGCACATGGGCGCAATGCAAATTGAAATTATTGAACAACACAACGACACACCATCGACCTACAACGAGTTTCTTGAAGCAACAAATGGCCAAGGCGGCTTGCATCACATTGCGTACTGGCCCGACGACATGAACATCGCCGAACAACAAGTGGCACAACTCGGTTGGTCGCTCATTACCGCAGGCGAACTTGGCCCTACTGGTCGCTTTCGCTATTACGAAACTCCCAACACACAAGTGCACGGTGCAACTGCACCCACAATGGAACTCGCCGAAGTCAATGGCAATGTACGCAATTATTTCCTCACCACCGTTGCCGAACTCAGCCGTACCTTCAACCCGCACACCGACGAAGTAATACTGAAAAAGTAAAATGTCTGCTCCCGACCCCGACCGTTTGGAAGTGTGGCGCGAGTTCCTCATTTCTTATGGCGCCCTCGAGCGCATGCTCACCCGCGCCTTGCAAGAAGAGTGCAACCTGCCCCTTCCTTGGTTTGAGGTGATGGAGGCGCTCCATGCCGCCGGCGGGCGGATGCGGTTTATGGAACTCGCCGAAAAAGTGATGGTGCACCCTTCGTCGCTGTCGCGCCAACTCGACAATATGGAAGACGCCGAGCTGGTGGCCCGTGAGAAACTCAATGAAGAAGACGGCCGGGCGGTGACGGTGACCCTTACCCAGATTGGCCGTGACGATTGGCGCACCGCCAGCGTGGTCTATTACCGCCTGGTGAAACGGGTTTTCACAAACCACCTCACAGAAACCGACGTCATTGCTATGCACCGTGTGTTCGGCAAGGTGCTAGAGGGCTAGGCTAACGAGGCTCACTTTGAGCATTTTGGGGAATATTTAGTTGGAGGAATCATCGTGACAACCGCAGTAATTGTTGACGCAATTCGTACGCCACTTGGCAAGCGCAATGGCAAATTGCAAAATTGGCACCCAGTAGACCTGGCCGCCGAAACATTGAAAGCTCTCATCAGCCGCACCGGCATTGACCCAGCAGTGATCGACGACGTCATCATGGGATGCGTCATGCAAGTGGGCGAGCAGGGTGTCAACATCGGCCGCAACGCAGTTCTTGCAGCTGGCTGGCCCGACACCATTCCTGGCACCACCATCGACCGCCAGTGCGGTTCAAGCCAACAAGCTGCACACTTCGCAGCACAAGGTGTGATTGCCGGCGCATACGACGTTGTTGTTGCTGCAGGTGTTGAAGTCATGACACGCGTTCCCATGGGCTCGTCAATGGCCGACGGAAAATTTGGTTTCCCTTTCGGACCAGCAGTTGCTGCTCGTTACGAATCAGAAGGTGGCCTTGTTGGCCAAGGCATCTCGGCAGAACTCATTGCCGACAAGTGGGGCATTAGCCGCGACGACATGGACGCATTTGGTGTGCGCTCACAGGAATACGCCGCACGCGCAACCCGCGAAGGCCGTTTTCAGGCTGAAATCTTGCCAGTTCTTGGCGCCGACGGCACCATGATGACTGCAGACGAAGGCTTGCGCGACACCACACGTGAATCGCTGGGCAAGTTGAAGCCATCGTTTCGCCCTGAAGAAGAAGGTGGCCGCGTTACTGCCGGTAACTCTTCACAAATCACCGACGGTTCGTCAGCCATTCTCATCATGAGCGAAGAAAAAGCAAAAGCACTTGGTCTCACACCACGCGCACGTTTTGTTGACTTCTCACTTGCTGGTGCAGACCCACGCTTCATGCTCACCGCACCAATTCCTGCAACACAAAAAGTGTTGCAACGTGCCGGTATGAACATCGATCAAATGGATCTCGTTGAAATCAACGAAGCATTCGCATCAGTTGTTCTTGCTTGGGAAAAAGAAATTCACCCCGACATGAACAAAGTGAACGTGAACGGTGGAGCAATTGCTCTTGGTCACCCACTTGGTTGCTCAGGTGCACGCCTCATGACCACACTCTTGAACGAGCTCGAGCGCACCGGTGGTCGCTACGGCTTGCAGACCATGTGTGAAGGCGGCGGCATGGCCAACGCCACCATCATCGAGCGCCTCGGCTAAAGAAGTACCGCAAAATGCCCTCCTTTGGCGCCATTATTTGGTTTGCCATCGGAGGGCTTTTGTTTGTCTTCATTTGGAAAGTCGGCCTGGCCATGTTGAAAAGCATGACCATGGCAACCCCACCGCCCCTGCCCGCGGGCGAAATGCGCCGCATCAATGTGCGCTACCGCTGTGGTGTGTGTGGCGTGGAATTACGGATGGTGATGGCTCCCGACGAAGATCCGCCACCGCCCAAGCACTGCTTGGAAGAAATGGACTTTGTTGCCCCTGTTTTTGAGTAATCTCGCTTATGAAATTCACTCGGGTTGTTCTGGTCGCCGTCATATCTACTTGTTCTCTAGTGGCGGTGTCGCAACCAGTACATGCAGTTGCAGAACCGACATTCTTTGTTGACCCGAATTTAACGGCAGCAGATCAAACGTATGCCACAGAGATTCGCACCGAAATTACGAAAGCGGCAGCAGAGTTTGGGCACACCGGTTTCACCGTGGTGATTTATGGGCCCACATTGACCGGGGCAAATTGGGCGGTGAGTGAGGGGGGCAAAGTCTCGTGCGTGTCTAGTTCCGCGGAGACATTAATGAATATTACGGGTAGGGCCGGGGGCCGATGCATGTGGTTTAAGGCGGTGGCTGGTTCGTATCCAGATGTTGCTAAAACTATTGAGTCGGTTGCCTACCATGAGGTTTTTCACCTAGTGCAGTCGCGGCTTCAGACCGGCTTTGGGCGCCGTTACAACGACATGGTTTGGATGATTGAAGGAACCGCAGATCTTGTTGGCTATCAGCCACAAATCACAGCAGGAAAACGCACGCAAGATGAGCTGATCACGCTGATGCGAGCACCTGCCACACTGACACGTAACTCTCTCATTGAAGTGAGCAATGGATGGGCCGACACTTCAATTCCAGTGGTGAGTGACCCAAAGTATCGTGTCAACGCGATGTACGGTCGGTCGTATCTCGCTGCGTATTATCTCGCCAGTATCAGTTCAGCGGACAAAGTGTTATATGACTATCTCCTGGAGACATCACGTGTGGGTGATTATGTTGCAGCATTCACAAACGTATTTGGAATGACGGTGAGTGAATACGATGCCAAGTTCACTGCCTGGCTTGATGCATGGACACCGCAGACTCCCGCGGTTGCTTTAACAATTTCTACAACTCCAAGAACTCCAATAACTCTGACAACTCCGACAACGCCCACAACGCCTACAACGACAGTTGGGTCGAGCGAGGGATTTATCTTGACGATGAAAAAGGCCGCAACACTAAAATCTGTGGCCATCTACGGCAAGATGACCGTTCCCGCGGGCGCGACGGTGACCGGAGTCGTCTGGTCATCATCGAAAAAAGTGTGTCGGGTCATCGGTACAAGGGTGAAGGGCATCAAAAAGGGAATGTGCCAGCTAGAAATAATGGTGAAGAGAAAAACAGGGAAAAAGACATATCGAACGGTGTCAGTGCCAGTGAGGGCCTAGCCAAACAGCGAAGTTTTCCCCAACTTGTGGATAACCCTGTTGAGAATGACACGGTTGTAACTCCACCCCTGTGAATAACATCGATGTTGTTACAACTCGGTGGTTTCCCTTACCCAGCAAAGGTTTTATCGGCTCCCTCGAGTGTTCTCGGCGCCGTATGTACCGTTTATTGCAACGCTGTGCGCCGAGAATTTACCCGCTGGTTCACGGCTGTTTCTGGGGAAAACCCGCTGTTATCCACAATTTGTAGAGGGAAAGCACCACATAGAGGGCAAAACCGAGCGAACTATCGATATTTCGTGGCGGTGAACAACCCGCCAAGCACACAAGCAAGGCCACCAAAGAGGTACCAGTTGCTGCGGCCACCAGGCACTGCGCCCAGGTAGTAACACAAGATGACGAGTGAACCGAGCCCGAGTAAAACGAACATCAAGATGGGCACCCATGGTGGGCTCACGTAGTAGCTCTTTGGTGTGGGCGGCGTATAGCGCGTGCTGGCATCAGGCGTATTCACGCCGTGCATGCTCTTCGGGTCGGCATGGTCGAGATGATGTGTTTGGTGCAAGCCACCAGGCTTAGTGCCCTTAGGAGTTACACGACCACCGGTTTTGCGTTTTGGAGGAGCCACGAGAAAAGAGTGTAGGCGCAAAATGCTGCGCTTATTGCCTCGGCTGGATGGCAGGCTTAGGGCATGGCAAATTCTGGCGCCCCGGCCCGCGTGCTCGTCATCGACAACATCGATTCCTTCGTCTACAACCTCGTCCAATATGTGGGCGAACTCGGCGCCGAGCCCATTGTGGTGCGCAACAACGAAATCACGGTGGAAGAAGCTCTCGCCCTGGCGCCAAATGGCGTGTTGCTCTCGCCTGGCCCTGGCCGCCCCGAAGACGCGGGCATTTTGTGCGCATCCATTTCCGCATTCGCCGGCAAAGTTCCGGTGTTTGGCGTGTGCTTGGGCCATCAAGCAATTGGCCATGTGTTTGGTGGAAACGTCATGCGCGCCCCCGAGCTGTTGCACGGAAAAACTTCGATGGTGGAACATCACAACACCGGCGTGTTCACCGGCATTCCTTCACCTGTACAAGCAACGCGCTATCACTCACTCATTGTGGAACGCGCAACACTTCCCGCATGTTTAGAAGTAACTGCAGAAACCGACGACGGAATGATTATGGGAATGCGTCATCGCGAATTCGATATTGAAGGTGTGCAGTTTCACCCCGAAAGCATTCTTACGAACAGCGGTCATCAAATGATCGCAAACTTTCTCGCGCGTCTCTAGCGCAGTTCTTTCTCGGCGCGAATTGTTGCAATAAACGATACATACGGCGCCGAGAACACTTGGTTAGGGGGCAGAGGTTGCGGGAGCAGGTGCTGGCGCAACGGTCGTTGGCGCAGCAATAGCTTTACCCACGGTGAGTTTTACCACCGTTGCTGGGTCGACCATCGTCTTGTATGGCACACCTTGCGAAATCACTTTGCCATCGTTCAACGAACCCGCAGGCACATCAACATAAGCAACTTCCACACCAAGACCACGCGTATTCAACGACACGCGAGCTTCACCCTCAGTGCGGCCTTCCACATCGGGCACTTCCACTTGTTGTGGCCCACTCGATACATAAATCGTTATTGCAGCACCCGCTTCAATGGGCCCGCCAATTGCTGGGTCGGTACGCACCACGCGACCCTTTTCTACATCAACACTCACTTCGTTTTGCACCGACACAATGAAGTTGTACGGGGTCGACTTCAACAACTGTGTTGCAGCGTCGGCAGTTTGACCTTCAATGCTTGGCACCGTTACTTGCCCGGCACCACCCGACACCACAACTTTCACCGCAGAACCCGCAGGCACTTCTGCATTAGCACCAGGGTCTTGAGAAATAATTTGGTTCGCAGGAATAGTGGGGTCGTTACGCACTTCAGAAACAGTGAGTTGCAAACCCTTCGACAACAACAACGCCGTTGCGTCTTTCACCGACAACCCTTGAATAGCAGGCACTGCAACAGGCGCTTTTTTGGGGTTATACGTAATAGTGACGTTGTCGCCCTTACGCATCACCACATCGGGCAATGGGTCTTGCCCGTACACCACATCGTCGCCCACGCCGTCTTTGGCAACAGGGTTCGGAACAGGATTGAGGCCCAAGTCGAGCAACACTTTGCTCGCATCAGACAACGTGAGGTTGACCACATTCGGCAATTTCATATCGCTCGACGAGTTGTTGCTTGTAAGCGAACTAAACAATGCAAAAGCACCACCGAGCAAAGCAATAACAGCAATGAACGCAGCAACGATGTACAAGCCAGCCTTGCGCGGTGGTTCATCGTCGTACGGTGGAAGATACGTGCCGCCAGTTGCGCTGCCGCCACCAGTTGCCGGCATCACTTGGGTGCCACCAGCACCAGCACCAACAATGGGCATGGCCTGCGTGGTTGCCGCATCACCAGTGGGGTAATTCGCAGCGCCACCGGTTGGAGTTTGTGCCATGACCGTGGTGGCGCCAGCAACACTGCCACCCAATGCTTCAATGAGTGCACCCACATCGGCACCTTCGCGGAAACGACGCAGGTCGTCGCGCACCGCATCGGCACTTTGGTAACGCACTGAAGCATCTTTTGCTAAGCATTTCGCCACAATGGCTTCAAAGCTGCGCGGAATATCGAGAACAATTTGATTCAACGGCTGTGGGTAATCGTGCACTTGTTTATAAGCAACCGACACCGCATTTTCACCAGTGAACGGGGGAGTGCCCGCCACCATTTCATACAACACAATGCCGAGCGAATACACATCGCTGCGCGGGTCGGGCTGACCACCTTGTGCTTGTTCTGGAGAAAAATAAGTTGCCGTACCCATAACGGCGCCCACTTGTGTGAGGTTCGACTCTTGGCGCGTATCGACCGCGCGTGCAATACCGAAGTCGGCAACCTTCACTGCACCATTGGCGCCAATGAGAATGTTGGCGGGCTTCACATCGCGGTGCACCACACCATTGCGGTGTGCAAAAGACAACGCCGCAGCAACTTCGCTCGCAATGTCGCTGGCCTGAGCGCTTGAAAGTTGTTTCTCGGCACGCAAAATGTCGGCAAGCGTGCGCCCCTCTACATATTCCATTGCCATGAAATAGGTGTTGCCCACGCGGCCCCAGTCGTACACCGACACAATGTTGGGGTGGTTCAGGTTGGCGGCAGCTTGGGCCTCGCGGCGGAAGCGCTCGACGAAGGCAGGGTCGGTGGCAAATTCAGGAAAAAGTACTTTGACGGCAACCGGGCGGTCGAGCAAAACGTCGCGAGCCAAAAAGACGTCGGCCATTCCACCGCGCCCTACGCGCTGTTGAATTTCGTAGCGATCATTGACCATCGCTTTGTCGTTGCCACTCATACGTCCCTAGAGGTTACCGACGTGTAACGAACCCCGAGGATTCATTGGGGAACTACCTTCAAAGCACGGTCGAGCAGCACTTTGGCCACCGGACCCGCCAGGGTTCCGCCCGTTCCGGCACTAATTTGGGCATTCACGCCCTTCAGCATCACCGCAACGGCCACCCGTGGGGCCTCAGCGGGGGCAAAAGCGGTGATCCAGGCATGTGAACGTTGGGTTTCGCCCTCGGCATTGAGCTGGGCCGTACCCGTTTTGGCCGCCGCTTGCACCCCGCCCGCCAAGGCCAAACAGCACTTTGCCGTTCCGTTATTCACCACGCCCACCATGAAACTGTTCAAAGTGGCTGCCGTGGCGGGGGAAATGGGCCGGCGCCACACTTCGGGGGAAGTACTGCTGAGCTCGGTGCCATTGTGCGCCAGGGTTTTGGCCACCACATAGGGCTTCATCATGGCCCCGCCATTGGCAACCGTGGCCGCCACCATGGCCATATGCAACGGCACCATCTGCACGCTGCCTTGCCCAAAACCATGAATGGCTAAGAGCGCAAGAGAGTCGGTGAAGTCGGCAACCTCGCCGCCAAAAGTGCTGGTGGCCGCATTGGGCAAATCGATGGGCAACTGTTCACCCACGCCCCACTTCTTCACACCATTCACCATGACCTCGGGGCCCATGTCGGCACTCATGCGCGCAAAGGGAATATTGCAACTGCGGCGAAACACTTCAAACATGTCGCCACCACAAGTTTTCTTGCCGTAGTTCTGAATGGGGTTCTTTGTATTCGGTGGTGTCCACGAATTTTCATCGGGCCATTCACTTGCCGTACTAATGAAGCCCGCTTCCAAACCCGTTGCGGTGGTGATGATTTTAAAAGTAGAACCCGGCATATAACGCTCTTGATACGCATTGGCCAACAACGGCTTCCCCTGTGCATCGGCAAGTGCTTCTAATGCAGCACCTGCTTCGTCGTTGTTATGAACAGCAACAGTGTTGGGGTCGTATGTGGGGTTGGAATACATGGCCAGCACCGCGCCCGTGCGCGTATCGAGCACTACTGCACTACCTTCGCGATTACCCAACTGACGTTGTGCAAGTTTCTGCAAATCACTATTCAACGTCAGTTGCACTTCACCTGTTTGGTCAACACTGTTAAATGTGGAACCAACGGCAAGCAATTGTTGCTTGGGTGTATTGCCCGCCAACACATCGCTATACAAGTGCTCTACTTGAGTAGCGCCGTATGCATAGGTGTAATACCCACTCACATTGGCAAACAGCTCTTTCGTGGGGTATTCACGTTGATACGCGTAACTACCCGCATCACGTTGGTCTTTAGGTATTTCCACCGTTTGCGCAATCACCACACCATCACTTGTAACAATGGGGCCACGCGGCGCATCGAATTGCCGCACACTTTCTCGGTTGTTCAACGGGTTTGCACGCAGCTCTGCACGCTTACCCACTTGCCACACATTGAGTTGCACAAAGAGCAGCGCATAACACGCCAACAAACCAATGGCTAAACGACGAATGACCCTATTCACTGCGGCACCTCATGCAATCGCCGCGCCGAGGAATGACTAATGGCAATGAGCAATGCCAACAACATGTAGTTCGATACCAGTGAACTACCGCCGTAACTCATAAAGGGAAGCGTCACACCAGTGAGCGGCAACACGCGCAACACGCCGGCCAAAATAATAAAAGCCTGCACACCCAAAATGGTGGTGAGGCCAACGGCCAACAATTTTTCAAACGCGTTGTCGGTGCGAATAGCTGTGCGTAACCCGCTACCAATAATGAACACAAATGCCGCCAACACCGCTGTTGCACCAAAGAGACCCAGCTCTTCACCAATGGCAGCAAATATAAAGTCGTTCTTCACTGCCGGAATACGTGTGGGGTCACCTAAGCCCAAACCTGTTCCCGATATGCCACCTTCGGCAAAACCAAACATGCCCTGCACAATTTGGTACCCCTTACCGTTGTACTGGCTCCACGGGTCGAGCCAAATAGCAAAGCGGTCGCGCACGTGGCCAAACATGTTGTACGCAATGAATGCACCGAGCACAAAGAGCCCACCACCAAAAACAATGTAACCACTGCGCTCTGTTGCCACCCACAACAACACCACAAACAACGTAAAGAACAACAGCGACGAACCTAAATCTTTTTCGGCCACCATGACCACCACACTCACACCCCACGCAAGCATGACGGGCAAGAACGTGCGCATCTCGGGCAACTGCACTCCAGCAATGCGCTTGCCACCGCTACTCAACACTTCGCGTTGCTCTGACAAATACCCCGCAAAGAAAATGGCCAAGCACAACTTCGCAAACTCACCTGGCTGAAAGTTAATGGGCCCAATGCTCACCCAAATGCGTGCCCCACCACTGGAAAAACCCACACCAGGCACCAACGGCAACAACTGCAAGAACACACCAACAAACAAAAACGTGTACTGATACCGCAACAAGTCGGCAACTCGCGGCAACGCCACCAGCACCGCAATAAAACACGCAACAGCAATGAGGCTCCATGTTGCTTGCAACCCCGCCAGGCGGTCGCTCAAGCGCGCAATCATCACATAACCAATGCCATGCAACAACGTGGCAAGTGGCAACAACAGTGGTGAAGCACCTGGTGCAAACTTGCGCACACCAATGTGTGCACACACCAACAGCACTAACAACGAAACAAGAAATGGCCCAATGCGCGCCGGCAAGCTGGCATTTTTTCCCAGCGACGCCAACACATAGGCAGCACCAGTAATAAAGGCCGCCAACAACACCAAACCCAATTCACTGCGCCTGCGCGCAACAGCTAATGGAGAAACGGTGTTCGCCAACTGCGCCTCACTCCACAACAGTGGAAGTAGTGCTCGACGTTGTTGAAGTACTCGAAGTAGTGGTGGTAACAACAGCCGGCAAAGTAGTGGTGGGGTTCGGCTGCACTTCATCGCGAATGCCATTCACATATGTTTGCGCGGCACTCGACTCGCCAAAGGTGGGCTCGCCCGCAATTTCTAAAGCGAGCTCATCAGACAAGTCGCTACGTGTGAGTGTGGTACGCGCTTCAACAGTGGGGTTAAACCACAACACGCCACCAGGGCGACCCTTCAACACCACAACATCGTCGCCTTGAAAGCTCACGAAGTAACCGGTACGCCCGTAAGCAGCAAACACCACGAGCACCGCAAGAACAATGCCGCCGAGTGCACTCCAAAACAGCACCGGCCCAAAGCGGAACTTCTTTTTCGCAGGTGCCGAAGCAGGCGCAGAAGCAGCCGTTGCTTTTTCCACAACAGGAATACCCGCAGGGTCGGTGTCGTCGACACCAGAACTACTTGGTACTTCAACTGGCTCCACAACTTCTGCATCGGGCGACGCAGTTGACACCACAATGACCGTGATGTTGTCGCGCCCACCTGCAGCATTGGCAGCATCTACCAGTGCTTGTGCTGCTTCATGTGGCGAGGTGCAACGCGCCAACACTTTGGCAATATCGGCATCGGAAATTTCATCAACAAGTCCGTCGCTGCACAACACGTACCACGCACCTACGGTGACCGGAAAAGTGTTTGCTTCCACTTCTACATCGGCGTCAATACCAAGTGCGCGCGTAACAATGTTGCGTCGTGGGTGAGTGCGTGCTTCTTCAATAGAAACAATGCCTTCATCTACAAGTTCTTGCACATAGCTGTGGTCTTTCGACAAACGCGACAGCGCGCCTTCATTCCACATGTACACACGCGAGTCGCCCACGTGTGCCACCACAAGTGTGTTGTTTTCCAACACCACCATTGCTGCAAGCGTGGTGCCCATGCCGTGATGCAAATGGTTGGTCATCGACTCGGCGTAAATAACCTCGTTGGCTTGCTCAAGTGCTTGCACCAAATCGGTTTCGGCAATGATGCTGCCGGCTGCTTCACGCAATTGCTCAACAGCCATCAGGCTTGCTACTTCGCCAGCGTTATGCCCACCCATTCCGTCGGCAACCATGAACACGTTGTTGTCGGCCAACAATGAGTCTTCATTGCTTGTGCGTACCTGGCCCACATGCGTTACCGCGCCATAAGTAATGGTGAACTCTTCCACTACTGCACCTCAAATACAGCGCTGCCGGTTTGCACACGGTCGTCGCGCTTCAGTTGCTGGGCTTCAGTAATTGTTTTCGCGTTTACCAGTGTGCCATTCGTGCTACCCAAGTCTTCAACCCACCATGCGCCATCACGTTCAAAAAACCGCGCATGACGAGTACTTGTATACGGGTCGTCGGGCATCACCACGCTGCACTCAGGCGCACGACCCACCACCACATCGCCTTCAAGCACAGTGACACTTCCTCGCCGAGCAGCAGGCTCCACCATGAGTAATTGCACAGGGCCAGTTTTCGCACGCGAACCCGCACTCACACCCGCAGCATTCGCCTTGGGCGACACGCCAGCAGCAACCGGCACGCGTACTTCGCTCCACACAGCCCACAACACACGAGCAAAAAAGAGATAGAGCAAAGCCAATAAGGCCACTTTCAACGTATTCAGCAGCTGGTCGCTCATGGCCAACTCACCCAATGGGTCATGCCACCTCGTAGCGCGCCTTGGTGGCGCCAAACACAATGGCGTCGTTCTTGCGCAACACCTGCTCGCCATTCACCTTCACACCATTAATAAGGGTGCCATTGGTGCTGCCCAGGTCGACAAGAACCCACACCGCATCGGCACCCTCGCCGCGCAAGCGCAGTTCAGCATGACGGCGGCTCACATTGGTGTCGTTCAACGGAATGGTCGACTCAGCCGAGCGCCCCACCGAAATGACCCCGGGCCGTAACGCAATACGCGAACCATCGGCCATAGCGAGCGTGGCTTTCAACATGGGTGCAGCCGCCGGCGCCGGCGCACTAGGCGTTCCACCCAACGATGGCAGTGGCGGAATAGAAGGAGTCGCAATGGTGGGCGGAGAAATAGTAGGCACGGAAACAACCGGGGGAACCACCACGGGTGGCACCACCACCGGAACGTCAACAGAGGGAATGCCTGCAGCAGGCGGCTCATCGCTGTGTTCCACCACCACGGGTGCAGCAACGGGCGCCGGCGCGCTAGCCCCCGCATTCACGCTGGCATGCACCTCAAAACGCCCTGCTTTTAGGGCCGCATC